>Ga0228710_1001498_pt1 | contig 35184 bp, 17 predicted proteins | sample MedpolnodulmetaG_FD_177995 | JGI IMG/M metagenome (GOLD analysis project Ga0228710, IMG submission 177995) | Root nodule microbial communities from Medicago polymorpha collected in Santa Monica, California, United States - pink nodules | ecosystem: Host-associated > Plants > Roots > Nodule... | reverse complement strand
TTTATTATTATACTCGTAATGAATATATATAAGAATTAATTGATGTGTTTGATTGGATAATACTTAGATTTAAATTTGAAGAAAATATTCGAGAAATCGTCTTAATTTATTTGAAAATATTTTTTTTTATCATTTATTAGTGTTATATTTTTTTGTATACCCCGAGTCATCCTATTTAATACAAAGATAAAAACTCTATGAAGACTGAGTATATGAACGAGTCATCCGATTCTTTCATGCGGTTCGACCAGTGACTCTGTGGTTCAACCAATGACCCAGTGACCCACTACCCTTACCGGTTCGATGACTGGTCCGGTTTTTAAAACTATGCAAGTTAGCATTTGCTTACTAAAAAAGAAAAATACTAACGTGTGCCTTTGAGCATAAGTTAAGAAGGCAAATGTAAAAGTTTTTTTCTTGAAAATTATGTATTCAATGTCTTAAAAGTTTCAAAAGTTATATTTTTAATATCAAATTTATTTTTAATTTTCATTTTAAGCTCTTTAACTTATGTCATTAAGGCTTGTTCCGTTAGGGCACAAGTTAATATGACCTTAAAAATAAAGGTCTTTAAGGATTTTAAATAGTAAATTTTTATAGAAACTCATCAAAAATTGAAATATTAGACTTTTTTAATAAATAAATTCTTGATTAAGAATCATTAAAGAGGGCTCTAAGCCTGGTAAGAAAAAGAAAAACAAAGTGCTTCCAAAGTGAGTGATTAATATTTGCTTCCAAGTAAGAAACTTCATGCCTGCCATTATACCTTTTTGGTTTCCCACTTTGAGCTCATGAAGAGCACTAACAAAGTTCAAAACATAATTTTCTTTTTGAAATGAATCTTATAAAAAGAGGAAAACAAAGTTCAAACAAAACATAATTTGCCCCATTTTATGAGATGTTGTCCCAACCATAATTAATCTTTTTAAGCGTCGGCGTGCACGGATGGGTTTATATGATAATTGAATAACAAGACAAAAACCATAACTAAAAAATAAAATAAAAATTTGTACAATACAAAAGGAATCAATACACTTCTATTAATAATAAAGCAAACACTTCAACATAACATGGGTTTGCATCATCTAACACATTTTAAAATCAACCAAATGTCCAACAACTAGATAAGTACACATAGTAATAATTAAGTTCCTATATTCTAAACAAAAAGTGAAGAAAGACCCATTACATCAAATTAAATTAAACTTCACTTCACTTTTTTCCTTGTTAGCACCAACACTAATTAATTATGAGTTTGAGAAATTAACTTGATTGTATCATGAATTTGGATTTCATGCGGTTAATAGATCCATTATTCACATATTTGAGATATTAGTGACTGTTTGATTAAGATCAGACGATTCATATTATACTCTGATTGTGTAACAAGGATTGTTAATAGATTGTCCTCTTGCCAAACCAAGTAGCTTCATTTCCTTGATAGCTGGATCTTCCAGAAGAAGAACCTTGTCTTTGTCCCTAACACCAATCATGTGAAGAAATTCATTGTCATCTCTCTCTTTACCTTTGTAGAGAAGCCTCTGTTCTCTTGGCTCCAAACTTGTTACAAGTGACAAAACCATTTTCAATTCTCCTGAAATTCATTCATAAAATTTTGATAAATACCTTCCTCAAAGTAATTTTTATAGTTGATAATAATAATGTACACATGTAAAACTTTTTTGGTTCATCAATAACTAATTGAAGTGGTTCAAAAATAAAAATAAAAATTTGGGTTTGTACCGAAAATAAAAATTGCATGTAGCAACAAAATATATTATATTATTCACTGAGAAATTCTTTTAACCCTCTAACTCCCAAAAACTCGAGTCTTAATGATGCAGGGTTTGACCGTAGATAAATGAATTCTAGTTTCCCTGAACGACGAGATATTAATTAAATACTTGAGTTTAACTATTTTGTTACAAATTTTGTTAAATACACACGTAAATATTATTTGTACAATTTATAATTTTATACTATTTCACAAAAGTAAAACTTGTTTTGCTTATATTTACCTAATTGTAATTGTTTATTTAACCAACTTTTTTTAGTTTGAAACCAAAACAAAAGGCAATAGAAATGAAAGGGGTGTATGGTAGAGGGAAAGAATTAGACTTACCAAAAGTTGAAGTTGCTTCAATAGAAATGTCATGCCACTTTGACATAGTTGAAACTCTAATTGTGATCATCTCCCCAACACTTTTGTTACTCTCTCTTTTTTGTACAAGCATGCCACCAGGCCTAAGTTCCCATTCGATTTCACAATTTTCACTACAATCCTTCTCAATTGGAGATGCTACTACTTTGCTTCCAAAACCAAGTTTAGATATGCTTCTACAAAACCTCTTTGACCTCAACTTCATCATCTTATTTTCTTTTTCTTTCTCTCACAATATAGCCTTTATGTTTTCTTTGGAAGAATTGAAAGTAGAGAAACTAGTAAGAGAGTTTATGTGGTTAGGCACTTATATACTACTAGAAAGTATTATGAAATGTGGAAAATTATAAATAAATTGATCAAAAAGAGTACTGATAAATGACAAATTAGAAGGCATAAATAAAATACAAGCCGACCTTGTGTTACAAAAAAGTTAGACTTGAGGAAACAGTATAACCAATCAGGTTTAAAGGAACACATGGAAAAAAATATGGGCATTTGTCTTTTATGTTGATCTTGGGAAGGGCTATGGCACATGGGGAGTTGGTGCTTAGGTATAAACAAATTGCTTGATTAGCGGCACAAACATTAATATGGATCAATAGGTTATTGGTCGTTTGAGTCAAAACAATTAGGATGTTAAAGTTTCAAGGAAAACTTATTTAACCACTTACTTATCCCTCCGATTCAAAATAAAGGTTACGGTTTCACTTTCATAATTTTAATTCTGCGTGATAGTAAGAAGTGTTTTAAAAACATTTGTAAAAATATTTGAAAGAGTTAATAATTTATAAGTTTTAGGTAGAAAATGTTGCTTTTTAAAACTTCAATCTGTCTAATACACAATTCTTAAGATAAAATTTTCTTTTTAAACTTCTTACTCCCTTCGCTTCTAAATAATAATCGTTTAAGGTTTATACACGATTATTAAGAAAATGATTAATTGTGTTGATTTTGATGGTAAAATTAGTTTCATTTACTAAAACACCCTTATTAATAGTAGTTAAGTTGGATGAAATTCAATAAATAAGGATATACTCCATCCGTTTCAAAATACATTTCCAATTTTTTGCAATGTGCATTATTCACTTGACTTACTTTGACCATATTTTTTAACTAATCTATAAATACAAATATTAGCATGTAAGATGTTGTTTGATTTGTCTCGACAAATATTTTCAAAATATTAAATTTTTATAATTTTTTACTTTAGATAATTAAAAATATTAACAGTCAAAATTGTGCATTGGCATGTGTGAAGTGGTTGACTTGGACATGTATTTTGAAACGGATGGAGTAATAATGAAAAATAATAATAAATGTTGCATTAGTATTCTAAAGTGACAATTATTTTGAGAAAAAGAAAAAATTGTAAAGAAACAATTATTGTGAGACGGATGGAGTAACATTTTAGGGTAATAAGGGCACTTGTTAACATTTCTCTATAATCATTAATATTTTTAAGGGAAATGTTATCTTGGAAACTCAAAGTAGAAATTTTATCTTAGAAATAGTGTATTCAACATATTGAAATAATAAAAAACAACTTTTTCTACATAAAATTTCACAATTGTTTTCTTTTTGAATCGTTAATAAGTGCCGAAGCATGATCATATCTTTATGGGTCTTATCATCCACTTATTTTCATAAATGGATAGGATACTTACTCCTTGCTAAAAAATACCCTAAAAACATTGTTTAAGAAACCTAAAGGAAAGTTTATCTCGAAAATACAAGTTAAACATTTGTCAATATAATAAATACAACATTTCCCCATACAAGGAACAGAGGGAGTAGTAAAAACAAGAAAAAGTTGGCTTAAGTGTGGTTTTACCCTCCTTATTTTAAGTGAATTTGGATTTTTACCCTCCTTATTTTGATTGAATTTGGATTTTTCCCCCCTATAGTTTAAAACTCGGAATTTTACCCCCCTATTTTGATTGATTCTGGATTTTGTCTCCCCTATTTTAAAACTCGGAATTTTATCCCCTATTTTAATCAAAATAGAGGGGGGTAAAATTCCGAGTTTTAAAATAGGGGGAAAAATCCAAATTCAATCAAAATAGGGGGGGGTAAAACTGCATTTAAGCCGAAAAAGTTTATATACTGCCTATGTCCTTGTATGTAAACTCCCTTTGCTTTTTTCACATTTTTTAAGAAAAATTGTCAGTGTAATTAATCTGTCTGTTTTGTGTGTTAATATTACCAAATTGTCCTTTTCTTTTATGTGTATTAAATTTGATTATTCATATTTCAAGATAAGTTAGTAGTATTAATTATGGTATGTTTAGAAGAAAGAAAAAAAATGTATCTAGTCATTTGAAAAATGATTTACATTTAAGGACAAAAACAGAGGCAGATAGGTGCTTAGATATAGGGACAAAGGGAGAATGAAACTACTCATTAAGACAAATTAAGCATTGGTATATACTAAGATTTGTTATTATATTAGTAAAAATATGAGTGTTATTGACACTATTTTTTCAACACTCGTACTCTTTTTAAGTGAAATTTATATGAATATCAAATTTTAGAAATGGGTCTCACATAAAATGGTGAGACTCACATGGGATTCAAAAGAAAAAAATGAGTGTTTGAGATAATGTTAGAAAAAGTGTATCTCTACCATTTATTTGGTAAAAAAATATGCCGAAAATATGGACACAAAGAATATCATCTAGTCCCTTACATTTAACAATTTATTATCAATATGATTCTTACATTTAACCACTAACCATCAATTTAATCCCTAGTATAGTCTAAGAATAATTAATGAGTCAGATTTGATAAGAGTTGATGACCTTTTTAAAATACTCGTAATCATAAAGGTCTATTAAAGAATGTTTTACAAACTTAGAGACTAATTTGATGGTTTACTTAACTTATCACTCCTTTCGTCATTAATTACAAGACATGTTGCAAATAATTATTTATTCCTAAATATAAAACTTTTTTTAAAAAATTCAACATCCACTAATGATTTTTTCTTACAAAAATGTCTCTATTTAGTTTACCATTAAAAAAACGTAAAAACATTCTCTCTTATAATATTAATTTTTTTTGAAGGTCTCTTATAATATTAATGATTATAGAGATAAATGTATAAAATAACTCACATTTCACACAAATTTATTACTTCAACGATTTTTTTCATACCCACACTTTTACTACGTTATATAATAAGGGGCGAAGGAAATAGTTAATATTCTTCGGATCTCAATTATAAAAAAAAAACAAAATCATATATTCTGCTCTAAAATAAAAGTAAAACTTGACTAGCTTTATGTGTTGTAACGTTTTTAGTCATTCATTGCAAATGGAGTATATATTAATTTTTTTAAGATTGTCACTAATATATTTGTTTACGTCGTACTTGATCCATACATAAACTCATTATTTTAGCTCGTCAATCCACTTCCATAACTTGAATTTTAAAAACTTAAACTAGTATGATATATATACAAAATGAAAATCAGAAGAGGTAGGAGAAAACCTAAAAAGACTATAAGAAAAATTATTATAAAATACTTAAATATTAATAAGTTAGATTTAAAGATGGTTTATGATAGAATGTTATTGTGTAATTTGATTCATCAAACCGACATCAATTAATGAGATAAGATTTAATCGTTGTTGTTAGATACAAAGATGAAAGTAACAAATTTAGATAATGTCCTGTTATAGTGTAGGACAATTGAACTCTTGTTGGAATTGACTAGACTTGTGTCCACTTTCTTAAATCAAACATCAGATATTGTTCATTTTAAAGTTATCGTTAAATCCATGTTATATCATACCAGATTTTCACATGTTATGTTCCTTATGGATGCACCTGCCATGAAATTGTAACAAATTGTGTACATACCGACATTATAAGATCATTAGATTCATATCAAATTATTGTAAAAAATAAAAAATATTCATATCAAATGTTCTTTTTCATTTTCATAAATGTCAATTCAGATTTTTATAACTGATTAGATCATAAAGTTCTCTACAATATATTATTGGTTTTTATTACGGAATATCAAATCAGAATCTACAAGATTTTTTTTACCAAGTATTCACATTAAGCTAGAATCGTGAGAAGTTGCATCCGTCACCCTCTTGGAAGTTCCTCTTTAGGCACCCAAAAAAATTGAAGAGACAAATTTTTTAAATCGAGTGAACCGATTTAAAAAATATCTCAACTAATCAATAAAGTGTCGAACGACAGTTAATGTCGTTCGGTGGATATATACGTAAAGAGGAACTTTCCTCCTTTTGAAAAAAAAAAAGAATGGGAACTTTTTAAATGGTCCTCCACCTTTGACTTCCTTGGCCACCACACACAATTCAAAATATCTTCATCCCTCAACACTCCCCTTCTATTTAAGTTGTCGTGAGTAGGGAGTCAAACAAGGATTAATTGCCAAGAGAATGTTTGAACCTTTTGAAGGGCAAAGTTAGTCCAAATACCTCGCAAGCCCCTTCGACTAGACACATTCAAGTGGGAAGGAGAATGAATTTTACCACTCAAGGCCACATATAAGGATTTTATGATGAATAGATTTGACGGTTCGAACACCTAGTTTGATTAGCAAATTACATATAAAAAAAGACCCCTTAGTTCTTTCGATGCTCGTTTTTGCCTCCCAAACAAAACCCTCCTTTACTCAAAAGCTCACAATGTCATCACCCGTCCACCCACCGACCCATTTGGCTCACCAAGTTATTCTTTTGAAGAGACAACGCAAATAATCTTCGTAAAGAAGAAGAAAGAGGCTTCCATTCTAGCCATATATCATGCCAAAAAAAAAATGCTAATTCCCTGTTGCTTAAACTTTCCTTCGCATACTCCAAGAACCAATCTTGATCATTTTCCAACCCCTTCTCAATTGAACACAAATCCTTTCGCCAAATAGGCAGATATTTAAATTTAACTCTAGAGAAAATATTTATGGGATAATTGATCTCTCCTCCATATTTTGCGCTAAGTTGAAAACTTTCAAATATTTAGTTCCCAACCCCCTCGCCCTTTGGTGTACAAATAGCCTCCCACTCCACCCATTATTTTTTCCAGTTCACACGCACGAACACTAGAATTGTCTTTAGATTTGCACTTCTTCCAAACCTTAGTAAGCATTTTGAGAGAAGATTGGAATTGATTCCATCACTGAATTAATAATCGATGAAAGTATGGGAAAGAGAATTGTCCCAAAAGTTATTACAAAATGATTGTACAAATATCATTAGGATAAAATCAATTTAAAAACTATAGAAATGAAATCAAAGTGGGAATAGCTACTAGCATTAGTCATCCAACGTTTTTTATTTGTTTGCACCGTAGCAATTTTACCCAATTCCGCAAACCCTAAACCTAAAATGGGAATAGATACAAATTGGAGAAGTAACACTACTTTACGTTAAATTCTCTTGTTTGCTGTTAAAAAAAGAATAAAAAAAATAACCTCCACGTTAAATCCATGCATTCAACTAAACAACGAGCACGATAATTATAAAAAGGGTAATTGTGTGGATAACGAGACCTAGAATCTATGTAAGACAAAAAAATACCTTATAATACTTTTCTACTACAATCAAACAATTTAAACAAAAGTATATTTAATTTTGCCAAAATGATAATAGGTTCCACTTCCACGTTTTAGGAACAATGAAGCCATGCAATCTCTCCAACGGTTGTCAGATGCAATTTACATAGATAGATGCAACTAATGTTTGATCCTTCATGTGTCCCACAAAGATTTGCTCCTTGTTGATATATGCCCCTCGCATGATGCCTAAATAATTACATATCCTATGTTTTTTTTATTAGGGAATTACATATCCTATGTTGATTTTGTGGATTTCTTCTTCCAAATAACAATTATTTTGCTTCTTATCGTTTCTTCCTAATTGACAATAGGCAAGTGACCTGTTTCAAGTTATGATATTATACAGGAATCTACTAATGATTTTATTCTTATTCTAGTTCATCAATAACCTTTTAAAATAATATTCTTTTGATATGATTTTTAAAAGGAATTTTGCAATGAACATCTCTTATCATATCAATGAAAAATAAATAACTGAATAAACCAACAAGAAGACACCAGAAGAAATCAATTTGTTTATTAATTTGTCAATATTTTCTGCACAAACGTTTTTTAAAAGCAAAGTGGAACCTCTTGTTAAATTTTCAATTTAAATTATTATGTTATATATATCAGCATCTATCAATAATATATATACAGCATTGATTCAGGGTCAATTTAGGGTCAATTTTTGACCCAAAATCACCTCTCTAACTTGTTTTTTTATTTCCCTTTTATTGAAATAAGTGAGTTTCACATCTATTTTGTTTTTTCTTTCGTGATTTCGTCGTCTTTATGCGACGTTGTTTTGTTCGTCGTCTTTGTGCGACGTTGTTTGTCTTTCTTGTTTTGTTCAGGTATTTGCTCAGTTCAGATTGTCAGATCAGCTTCGATCTAGTGCGGATCAAATCAATGACTTTAGAGTTGTCAACGTAATAGATCCGGAGACATGGGTATTCCGGAGACTTAAATATAGTCATATGTGTAGGCTTTAGTACTTTGCCGTTTTATGCTATTAACATGGATGTTGTGAGTTTGTTCACAGATTCATCATTTTTGTTTTTAGCAATTTTTCATTGTATCAATGTACTATATCAATTTGAATGAATGAATATAATTTATTTTTGTAAAAAAAAAAAATTGATTAAATTAGTAATTGGACTCAATAGGTTTCTCTTTCCTAATGAACTAGAGAGTTGACACAAAAAAATACCAACAACTGATTGGGTGTAAGAGATTTGGACCGGTAGAAACTTTGTACACATCTAACATAATAAGTGGAAGAAAAAAAAAGTACTATTTATACTTTTATTGAGTTAGAACTTGTTGACCTAATATGATCTATTTAATTATGTTTTATTGTAGAATATGTTTCTAAAGACTTTTTTCGTCGTAAATTACACTTCCCTTCTCTCTAAGATGGTTGAATTACACTCTCCTCCCCTCTTATGTTAAAATATACAATCCCTTCCTCTCTTATTCAAAACATATTAGAAAACGTTTCACCCCCTCCCCTAAGAGAAGCTTGAATTACATTCCTCTCCCCTTTTATGTTAAAATCTACGATTTACTCCCTCAATATTTTTTTATTTCTAATAATCTAGCAAAAATAATAATAATCTAACACACTTTGAAAAAAATTGTATTACGGGTCTATTTTAATATAATAAAAAATTGAATACATATTTTTCGCTATTTTTTATTCACAATTTCATTAACATGTAGTTTTAAACCCTATTATAAAATATGACACAACCCAAAATAAAATTAAAATATGTAAAAAATTACTAAAGACAATAAAATAGGGTTATTTAAAAGTTAATTTTATACTCTAAATTATAAAATCAATAGCAAAATATTTAAGTTTAATTATCATTGACATTTAAATTATAAAGAAATGAATTATTTTTTCTTAAATGGTGGTTCGAAATTAAAATATATCATAAAAATATTTATTTATGTTAAATAGATTAAAGTGTAGAGCATATTCATTTATTAAGGGAGAGAGTCGTAATTCAAGCATCTTATAAGGGAGGGGAGTATAAATTTTACTTTGCAAGGGAGGGAAGTGTATATTTTAACATAAGAGAGGAGAGGAGTGTAATTCAAGCATCTTTGAAGAGAGGGGAGTGTAATTTACTCTATTATTTTTAAAATTGTTTTTATGACATACATTAAAAAAGACTTACATGAAATAAACAGGACCATCTAGTTTTAAAAAGCTCAATTGAAGATAAATTATCTTGTCATGTAAATGTAGCTCGGTTGATAGCTTCATAATCAGTGGAATATAGAGGTTGGGGTTCGAATGAATTCCCAACTTCTCCTCACTTATAATGCATCAGCATAGTCATTAGACTACTTGACAAAAATAAAATAAAAAAAATCTTATTTTGACCTTCATTTCTCACATATTTTTATAATGACAAATACATGAGATGTTCTTTGATTTTTACTAAGATGGGAAAAGTATCTATTAAGTTGCGTCTTCAACTCATCCAACTTGTCGGTGGAGGTTAAAAAAACCTTAATCGTCCTCTTGAAGGTGGAGTATTGGACATGAACTTCAACTTCAACTTGTGTATCTTCAGACCTGTTTCACTTCACAATAGTTTATGAAAAAACAAGTATAAGAATAAAACCAAATGAAAGATAAAATAAATAGTTGAATAATTAGAGACATATATTTTTATAAAATGCGAGAAATAATAATAATGAATAAAATTGTTGATACTTTGTCATCACAAAAAGTCATATATTTATATAACCTATATAATGTTAGTTACATATTGGCCATAAAAAATGGTGTTACATAATCGACCACAAAAAATTATGTCTGTGTATTATCTACAAAAAAAAGGATGAACACCAACAAAAAAGTATCATAGCCTATCTAACTAGCTAGTGATAGGAAATCATCTTCATCTTCTTCAATTACTTTAAATTCTCCTTTTGGTTTTTCAGGAGTGGGAGTATCACATAAATTGGATTGAGATGATTTGTTGGTTTTTTCGGCGGTTTCGGCCCCTTATACATGAGGTCTTTGAACAAGGCTTGTCTATGCATAAATACAAACTCTTGTTTCTCAGCCTCATCAATCTTGTGATTCTTCCTCTTCGTACAAGACGGTGATATTGGACAACCTTCTTTCATATAAACATGAATAAAGTGGTTTGAAATTAAGCCTAGCCACATGATGTGGGCATGTAGGTTAAGTGTTGATGCTCATCAGATTGGGGAAAAAGTCTCACATATACCTCTTTCGGGACTTATCAACTGAACAAAAACTCTATTGTAACAAGTTGCAACAATGTGACACATGTCCGATAATGCTAACTACTTATCTATGTTGCAATTCCACCACTATTTGTGAGAAGGTGTAAAGGTGTTAGATGGTACATTACCTGATTTTTGACGTTTGATGAGCGTAAAAACTTGCTTCCTGATGTTTTCCAATGATTTGCACTCAAGCTTTTTCACCAAAAAATCACACTTTTGGGTGTTTTGGAGGTGAAGAGGGAAAGTAGTGTGTGTTTGAAGTGTGGAGCTGTTGGTGTTAGCCGAAAAACAGGAATGGATTGCAACGTGGGTTAACTCACGCTAGAGTTATTTTTGGAAGTTTGGGTTGGGAATGAACAAAATTGTTTGGGAGAAGAACAATTTTCTATAATATTTTTAACCAAATTGAACTTTTCTTAAGCATTTTCTTGACCCAAAATTTTGAGGCCTAAAGTCTTAGATTGAGCCACTTAACCCTTAGGCCGACCCAATATTTAATGTTAATTTTTATTTTTTCATATTGCAAAACAAATTGTTAGTGTTAATAAGAGATATATTTGAAAAAAAGAGTAATAAATATATTTAAAAATTTATAGAGGGTCATATAAAGACAAACTTTGTTTTGTATATGGTCTTTAACGATTTGATCCAGCTTCCAAATACTAAGTCCATCACCAATGACTGAAAAATATTTTCTTGAATTCCATTAAAGTTGCTTCCAAGTAAGAGCTGCATGCGTACTACTATTAAACTATTTTTTGCCACCCAATTTAAGCTTTTGAAATGATCTTATAAAAAGAGGAAAATAAATTTTGAAACATATTTTCCCCTTTTAAGCACTGGTGTGCACGCATGGAATTTATATAATAATAATAATTCAATAACAGCACAACAGTCATCATTGAAAAAATAAAATAAAATTTTGTGCAATACAAAAGGAATCAACACTTCTATATTAATATACTAGCAAACTCCAACATAACATGGTATTGCATTAGCTTACACATTTTTAAATCAAACAAAGATCCAACCACTAGATAATAATAATTAAGTTGCTTTATTCTAAATTAAATTAACAAAAGTGAAGAAAGACACATAATTTTATTACATTAAACTTAGCTTCACCTTTGTTATTTTCTTGTTAGTACTAATTATTGAGTTTGAGAAATTAGCTTGAGTGTATCATGAATTTGGATTTCCTGCGGTCAGATCTAGCATTCACACATTTGGGATATTAGCGATTGTTCGATCAAGATCAAATAATTCATATTATACACAAATTGTAGGACAATGGTTGTTAATAGATTGTCCTCTTTCCAAACCAAGTAGCTTCATTTCCTTGATAGCTGGATCTTCCAGAAGAAGAACCTTGTCTTTGTCTCTAACACCAATCATGTGAAGAAATTCATTGTCATCCCTCTCTTTACCTTTGTAGAGAAGCCTTTGTTCTCTTGGCTCTAAATTTGTTACCAAGGACAAAACCATTTTCAATTCTCCTGAAATTCATTCACAAATTTTGTCAAAAACATATTCAAGGGTTATATTCATAGTTCTAATAATGCATAAAAGTAATAGTGCTTTGTTGGTTCATAAATACTACTACATGAAGAGAAACAACCTTAAGGGATAAAGTTACTGCTCAACCACCATTGGGTTCAATCTTGAAAAGAGTATTGTAGGAATTGATCTATTACATGAAGTGGTTTAAATATATTATTCATTCACAAATTTGTCAAACACAAACTTGAGAATTATTTTTATAGTTGTACATTACTAATGAACAAAGGTAAGACTTTTTGGGTTCATAACTAACTAATTTAAGTGGATCAAAAATAATAAAAAACTGGGTTTCTAAACAAAACATAGGTTACAAGTCAAAGAACAACATTAAGTTGTCATTCATTCTTAAATATTCTGGCCAAATATATTGTTTTGGTTAGAATTCGAACTCAAGTTCTCCCAGATAATTCGACTTTAACTAAAACTCATTAACAATTTGAACTCAACCACTGATCACATATTTTGTTAAATACACACTTGAAAATCATTTGTAATTTATAGTTTTATAATAATGCGTGAAAGTAAAAACTTTTTTGGCTTATATCTACCAGATTAAACAATAGAGGTTTGTTTGTACCAAAAAAGAATTTGAGGTTTGTAAACCAAATCTAAAGTCATTGCAAATGAAAGTGGTAGTGGGGTGGGATTGAACTTACCAAAAGTGGAAGTGGCTTCAATAGAAATGTCATGCCACTTTGACATAGTTGAGACTCTAATTGTGATTATCTCCTCAACACTTTTGTTGCTCTCTCTTTTCTGCACAAGCATGCCACCGGGCCTAAGTTCCCATTTGATTTCACTACAATCCTTTACAACATTTGGGGATGCTACCACTTTGTTTCCAATGCCAAGCTTGGAGATGCTTCTACAAAACCTTTTTGACTTCAACTTCATCATAGTTACTTTGTTCTATCTCTCCAATAACACCTTTTTTTTTCTTTTTGGAAGATTTGAAAGTAGAGGTACTTGTAAGAGAAGTTTATGTGGTTTGGCACTTATATAATACTTGAAAACATGAAAAATGACAAATTAGAAGGCATTAATATAATACAAGCCGACCTTGTGTTATAAAAAGGTTAGACTTGAGGGAACAAGCATAACCAATCAGGTTTATGGGCATTTGTCTTTTATGTTGATCTTATGAAGGGATATGCACATGGGGGTTGTTGCTTAGGTATAAAAAAATTGCTTGATTAGTGGGACAAATAAGAATCAACAGGTTATTGGTCGGTTTTTCTTTCCAACTAATAACACGATTAATCTCTAATATGTCTTTGTGAGCATGACTTGGATGGTAGAGATATCACATTATATATACAAGAGTTTTGGTTTAAACTCTGAAATTTCCACTTATTCATCTCAAGGATGAATTTCTAGCCACTAGGATACTTGACAAAAAAAAACTCAAGTTTATGCAAGTGGTGCGTGGTTGTTTGTGCAAGTGGCGGCCAAAAGAGAACAACGACAAAAGCTTGAGAGCCGGATCTCGAAGGAGATGGGGTTTAAACGACCCAAATAGGGGTGAAACGGTGATGCATAGAAGCATAGAAGGGATATCGTTGCACCACCACTCAAAGAGTCTACCTTAGGGGTCCATTCTAATTTTAATAATATTCTATCATCAATATTTTTATTATCATAAAAGATTTATGTATAATATTAATATCCATTGCAAAATAAGCCAGAAGAATTAATTAGTTTATTTTTTAACGTTGAGGGGAAATTTTATTAATTAAAGTAGCATTAATAGTCATTTTGCAACGGAGATTTGAACTATGTACCTCAAGGATACAAAACTAAAATCGTTTCATTGAGGTAACACATCAAGTGTAGAATTTGAACTATATGGCCACTTTTTACTTTTTATTGCTATAGTTACATTTTATAGGACTAAAAACTAAAAACCTAGTTAATGCTTCCGCTTGAGGTATTTTCAGAAATAGAGAAGGAGTTTTCATCGCTTGTTTTGCTTATAACCTTGGTACAGTGAATGCATTGCATGCTGAGCTGGTTACTGCAATGATTGCAATTGAAACTGCAAAAACAAATGGTTACAATTATCTCTAGTTAGAAACAGATTCACAATTTTCATGATACACTCAAGCTAGGATATGTTGAGATTACCTAATTTTAAGTTTGTAAATTTTTGAAAAGGTTTTTGGCCTAGTTCCACTTTTCTTTCTTTGAATGAAAGTTGAATGATGCACCTTGCATCATTCTTGTTTAAAAAAGAATATAGGACTAAAAATAATGACATATTTGCAGAGATATGCACCGTATATTTAAACATTCAATAAAATCTACTACTTTACATCGTTACTCTATTTTTTGAAGGAAAATATTAACGAGTGCCTCCGGAACACTCTTTAAGACCCATAAGTAGTAAATATTTTTAAAAATACATGTAATCATTGCACTGAAAATTGAAATATTTAACTTTTTTAAAGAATAATTGCTTATTTTAGAATGCTTAAAGAGTGTTCCGGAAACACTTGTTAACAAGACCATTTCTTGAATAAAAACTAATAGTATGAAGGGATCATATTAGAAACCAAAGTAATTTACATAGTGTGGGACAATAAAACTCTTGTTGGAATAGACTAGACTTGAGTCCATTTTCTTAAATCAAACGTCAGATATTGTTCATTTTAATGTTATCGTTAAATCCATGTTATATCATACCAGATTTTCACGTGTTATGTTCTTCATGAATGCACCTGACATGAAATTCTAACAAATTGTGTATATACCGACATTCTAAACTCATTAGATTCATATCAAAATAATCTAATATCAAGAAGAAGAAAAAACTAAAATAAAACGACTTTTTTTATATTAAAAGAGGGCTAATATCCCAAAAAATAAAATAAAGGGGTAAATTAAATTGAATCACGTGGCATTAGAATAATACTCTTCTCAAGATAAATAGATAGATAGACTAGCTTTTAGGACTCAATAGATCATTGTGTATTTTTTCTTTAAAAAGAAATATTATTGTGCTTTTCGTAAGCAAATTGAACTCAAGTGGGTGAAATTAGAGGTTGTACAATGAAAGGGTTATTTGATCCAAACCCGACCATAACATAGGAAAATTGTTGTATACACATTTGCTTAAGCTGAAAAACATATATAAATTAGTTAAATACCCATCGACAGTTAACTGCCGAATTATGGAATCGGATGCAGTTAACTATCGAAAAATTCGGCAATTAACTGTAGCGGAAACTTCAAACCTGTTTTTTTTTTTTTTTACAAAACCCATAAATTGTCATTATTAATATTTATTGATTTTGAATGTTTCGATCTTTATTTTGGTACGTTTCAAACAATTGCAGTATTATACTTATGCATATATATCTTAATAAGAATATCATTTAAATCTTGACCAAAAAAATAAATAGCATTTAAGTCCTCAAAAAACATTTCAATGAATGTAAAAATTAAGCATTTGAATATTGTTTTGAAAATTACTTAAATAAATAAAAAATCGTTGTGCACAATTATTTTAATGATTTTTCATTATTATTTTTATTTAAGTAATGTGCAAAACAATATTCAAATGCTTAATTTTTACACTGATTTAAATGTTATTCTTATTAAGATATATATGCATAAGTATAATACTGCAATTGTTTGAAACGTACCAAAATAATGATTGAAACATTCAAAATCAATAAATATTAATAATGACAATTTATGGTTTTTGTCAACAAAAAAAAAACAGGTTGGAAGTTTCCGCGGCAGTTAACTGCCGAAGTTTTCCTCGGTAGTTTACTGCCGAAGTTTTCCTTGGTAGTTAACTGCAGCCGGTTCCATAATTCGGCAGTTAACTGCCGAAAGACATTTGAGTAATTTACATGTGTTTTCAGTCTAAGCAAATGTGTATACAACAATTTTCTAACATCAGTTCTTGTCAATTTTTAGATCCGAATCCGATCGAAAACTTGACCAAACTCAATGAGATACAAGTTCAATAAACAAGGAACAATACCAAGACAACACTGGCCCAAGACAAGTAAACAAAAGACATTTAAAAAAAAATTATTCTAAGAATTATTTTAATCATTGACAACAACAAACTTCTACAAATCGCAATTTTTCACTCACAATATAACAATACTATAATTTCGGGATTCAGATATAAGCATATGACAATATCAATCCTTTCATATATTTTCAGTCTTTTCTTATTTGTTTGTGATTTTATCTTATCACGACTTTGTTTGTCTATATTTGGTTTAGTGTTAACCTTTCGATTCTTTGAGGAAATAAGCTATAGTGATTCAAAGATTAGTCGAGAGATAAATCAAGTTGACAAAAAAATTTTAAAACTTAGGTTCGTTTCGTCTTTAGGAAAACTTATTAACCACTTAAACTCAATCAATTCATTGAATACAATGTCTACATCTACTGCTTTTAGGTATGATAAATAATTGTGAAAACAGCCTAAATTGTTTATTATTATTTTTTATGAAAGTGAGGACCTTAGGTAAAACGTCTTGTTTATTTACTAGTTTAGATTGATCTTTTTAATTAAAGATTGTTGCCTAACATGAAAGCATTTAAAAAATATATTTTTCAATTGTTGGACTTTTAAATTCGTTTATAGAAAAAATAAAATCTTCAATATATAATGGCACCATGCCAAATTTTTTAAATCATATATAGAGAAATAGGATATAAGCGGGCAGCAGGAATCGAACCCGCATCATTAGCTTGGAAGGCTAAGGGTTATAGTCGACGTTCATGAATGAACGTCTCTAATTCAAAATCAAACGTGAAACTTTTGTTTCATTCAACTCCTTTACATAATAATTTAAGAAATAGATGGAATACATGGAGGAAAAAAAAAAGACCCATAACATCTGTGTCAGCCTTTTGGTATGAATATATTTAAAACACATTGCTTTTTAGATGATCCCTCTAGAAGAGGAGTATTAGAATAACTTTTTTTTTTTCTTTCTAGTTACTTCGTTCTCTATTTCTATTTGAGAGAATATTAAAAAATATATATAACATCATACTCGTATATGATTTAGACTCTTGTTCCCAACGTGAGAACTTTTTAATTGAATGATCTCTACAACATTTGTTAGCGTTCGCTCATAAGACTGACGAGCCTTTCGAGTCCAATTCACCTAAAATTTTCATTATAAGAGCATGTTATTCTATTTTCTATATAAAAAAAATACTAGCCAATAAAAAATGTGTTAACAAGTCAAATTAATTGCACAGGTAATTTTCATATACTTACTTTGCAAACAGTTCACACAATGGATTACAATGTGTATCTTTTGGGGAAATGTTGGAGTTTTCTTATGACCGTGCATTGACTGACCCTTTACACCTTTAAACTCTATAATATTTAAGATCATAAATACATTGCTTTGTCTGAAGTCTTAATAGTATATATATGATTGATATGATGAGCTTTCTTAAATATTGTTGCTTATGGTAGCACTTTTTACACAAATTATTTTGATGTATGACTGCGTAGTAGGATCTGGATTCGTTGATGCAGCAAATTCACACATTTTGTTGCCCTAACAAATCTTGGCCATCAATCTGTTATCCAACATTTTTAAATCTACAGCATGGATCTACGTTGATGTGTTCATGCAGTAATTGTGTTATATCCAAATTCCTACGTAATAGGAGATGATATGGATCCGTTGAACGATAGTCCTAGGACCATGTAATGATTTCAATAGAGAAATAATTTATCTAGTACTAACAAACAATAATTTTGCCAAAATAATAAAAGGGTCCACTTCCACGTTGTAGGAACATAAGGAAGATGTTATATTATCGACCTAGGAACAATGAAGCCATGCGTCCCAATTGCCCATACAATCTCTTCTTTCAACGGTTTGTTCAGATGCAATTTACATAGATAGATGCAACCAATGTTTGATCCTCTCATGCATCCCACAAGATTTGCTCCTTATTGATATATGCCCCTCGCATGATGCTTAAATAATTACATATCCTATGTTGATTTTTTGGATTTCTTCTTCCAAATAACAATTATTTTGCTTCTTATCTCCCTCAAAAAAATCATTTTGCTTCTTATCGTTTCTTGCTAATTGACAATAGGCAAGTGACATGTTGCAAATTATGATATCGAACATGAATCTACTTATGATTTTATTCTTATTCTAGTTGATCAACGTCCTTTTTAAATAATATTCTTTTGACATATGATATTTAAAAAAGGATTTTTCAATGAATGCCTGTCTCATATCACATCAATGAAAAATAAATAAATAAATAACTGAATAAACAAACAAGGAGGCATCACAACACATCAATGTGGTGTTTTATAATTTCTCATTATTAAAATCTTTACAAACGTTTTTGGAGAGGAAAGTGGATCCTCTTGCTTGTTTTTATTTTAGGTATAAACGCACTATTCACCTCCTAAGTTTGCAAAACTAGCAATTTTTGCCTCCTTTTAAAAAAAATGGCAAAAGTGACCCTATGTTTAGGGAAATATGTTATTTTGACCCTCTAACTTAAGGAAAATATGCTCTTTTGGCCTCTTATCTTTGCAAAATGTTGCGATTATGGCCCCTGTTTTGGGACACGTGGCGGCTTCTCAGCAACTTTGCAACGTTTAGGTGTCAAAATTGCATTTTTTTTGTTAGGGGACCAAAATCGCAACTTTTTAAAAGTTAAGGTGTCAAAAATGCACTTAAGCCTTTTTTTATTGCAAGTGGGTCATCTTGTTAAATTTTCAATTATAGTATTATGTTATTGTTGAGTTTTTGTATTGTATTGACTGCATTTTGTTAAAACAAGAAGTTCTAGTAAGATGTTGTATCAGATGTCGTGAACGTGTAAGTACGACATCTTAACTTAAGGTGAAGTACTTTATTTTGCATTCTTGAAAGATTATATTTTTGCGTGAAATCCTTGAAGATTTGATTGAAGATTTGATTGAAGATTTCATTCACGTAACTTGTGGTCCAAGAGATGTGTGTTTCTAGAAGCTACTCGTGTCGGTTTTGATATGCCATGTTTTTGAAGTTAACGTCTAAACATTTTAGGAAATAATATATATGCTCCTAGAAGATTGTGAAGACCAAATATTTGTTTTGGTATGCTGATTTGTTTAGCCTGATTGAAGAAAAACCCATGCTTACTCCATCTATATAAAGGAAGATTCAAACTTTGTGAAGATTGATCGAAGCCATCATTTTGAGAAAAAAAATCTCAGGGTTTCGTGTCATTATTATTTGTATACCTCTCTTTGCATCACCTTGATGCCCTGAGTTTGTTTGTTTAGTTGAGTTGTATTTTGTTGTTTGTTAACCGCTCTTGTGCATCTTGCAAGAGTTGATTTTCTTTATTGGAGTTATTTTCCATTTCGATAGTAATCGTAATTAAGACAATCACAAGGGCTGTGATTGAGTGAAAAAAGTGAGATATGATCTAATATCTAGGAGGAGTCTTAGGTAGAAATTCACTAGTAGTGATTAGGTGTCAAGGCAGTGAACAGGGGTTGTTTGCATAAGACTACGAACCAATACTATAAGAGTGATTTTCCTTTCTTTCATGGATGTCTCCATATGTAGGTGAATTATTGCACCGAACAGAGTTATCAAACCTTTTGTGTTCTTTATTTATTGCATTTTACTTTAATCGTTGTTTATTGTTTATTGTCTTATAGTGTCATACATGTTGTCTAGGACATCCGTATTGTCAAACCTATTGTCCAGGACATTAGGTAGGACATCTATCTAGCAAGTGTCATAACTTCAATTGGCATCAGAGCAGACACTCTGCTCTGTTTTTGGGTGAACTCCAAGGTTAGATCAATTTTGGTCATATGGACAACTCAAAGGAAGGAGGATCTATCAATAGACCACCAATTTTGGATGATACCAACTATGATTATTGGAAGGCTTGCATGGTAGATTTCTCAAATCTAAGGATAGCAAAACTTGGAAAGTTATCATCAAGGGTTGGCAACATCCTGTTGTTATTGATAAAGATGGAAATACTACATCTATCTTGAGAAAATTTCTCTTCTCCTATCACGTTTTGCTCGCTCCCAATTGAACTTCCGAAAATGCCCTCGTGTGACTTAAGTCACGCATGTATTAAACGATGCGTGAGTTAAGTCACGCTGAATCACGTTCTGAACACCAGCGTGAGTTAACTTATGCTGGTTTTATTTTCACCTATATTGAACGAGTACCAAATTTGAGAGAGGTGAGCACCAAAATTTTATTTTATGAATTAGTACAATTTAGACTTCAGTGACTTCCACTGTTAGCGTGGTGATAACTGTTTAAAAGTGATATATTTCATGTGTTAATTTAGGCATTTCAGTGACTTGATTTGCAAGTTATCTAAGGTAAAGCTACAATTTGATGTAATTATGCCATTTATGCTTTATGTGCCTTACTCTACCCAATTTGTGCAGAAAAATGCAAGCAAGGACCAAGAAATCACCATTCTGGGAAAAGACCAACTCGCTTAAGCGAGAAAACTCCAGAGAGTACAAAGGATCACACGCTTGCAGCAGGCCAGAAGCGAGTGGACAACAAAGGCCAACTCACTTAAGCGAGAAAACTCCAGAGAACTCTCAGATTTTCACGCTTTCAACACGCCTGAAGCAAGCCAGAAGCGATCAAGCATGCTGACAGCGAACCCAAAGCGAGCACGGAGCGTAAAAACTCCAGAAAGGCCCAGGATTTCAAGGTCAAACTTTCTTAAGCGAGTACATCTCGCCAAAAGCAAGTTGAACAGGATGAGGGGCTACATGGCAGTCAAGTTGTGGGCAGCGTGGGATTTCAAGGAAACTCGCCAATGCGAGTTTGCACTTTTTCCGCCACCTATAAATGACTTTTCTCCCATTTTCTTCGAAGTTTTTGAATGGAATAGTTATTTTATGGTTTTTAGAGAGAGCGATAGGGTATTTCTAGAGAGAGAAATACAAAGCAAGAGTATTAGAAATAGATTCTTCCCACGATTTGTAGAGAAATCATGAATCTTATCATGGAATCTTCATCTTTCTTCCATCTTTTGCAAGGCTACTATGAGAATATGTAGCTAAATCTTCCCTTGTGGGTTTAGAGGTACTTAATCAAACTATTATGTAATATTTTTTATCATTAATATAAGATTCTAGTTATTTTACTTGATATTGTTATTATTCTTATGTTTAATGATTTATTTATGATTTGGAATGTTATTGAAAAGTACTTTTGAATCTAGGGTTAGAATAATAATCTATCAAAGATTTTATCCTAGACATAGGGTTTAGGTTTTGGTAACCAGTTTGAAATTAAGAACTTAATGCTTTTGGATCGTTTAATAGGTTGAGAAATCATCGATTTCACAATCGATTTCACAACATTTTTTATACATAAATAATGTTGTTGAGTGATTGTGATAATATCGATTAAAAAGGTAGAATCTGTTTATGTGATCATGAGTGTGCAGTTGTAACACTTGGTTGACGAACTCTAACCCTAAGCGTTATAGGCACTATCTCGTCTCTATTTATTTTAACATAAATTAGTTAGAATAGTTTTAAACAAACAAACTTTTAAACCAAACTTGAGATGATAAATGACGTTGAACGACTTATGGTATACGCTAGTCCCTATGGAGACGATACTAATATACTTACGTGTAAATAGAAATACGATGTGCAAAAATCTTACATCACGTGGCAGCATGCATGTTGTGCTCAACCTCTGCCCACTGCCATGCATCTTGATCTGCTAGACTGCTACCAGCTATTATAGCTATTAATTTCAAGAAGGAAAGTGAGAAAGAAAACCAGGGTGAGTTAACTCACGCTGGGGTTCAGTGTAAGTTTTTAGCGTGACTTAAGTCACGTAGGTTGTATTCTAGCGTGGCTTAAGTAAGTTGAGTTTAACACCTGCGTGACTTAAGTAAGTTGGGTTTAACACCTGCGTGAGTTAACTCACGCGAAGGTATTTTCGAAAGTTTGGTTGGGAATGAGCGAAACTTTATGCGAGGGGAACAATTTTTCTACCTTGAAGCAATGGTCTAAGGATGGGGACGAAGGTAGAATGGTCCTTAATTTGGAGCAAAAGGAGTAATCACTTTGCTCATTTTTTAATGATGGTTCATTTGTTTATATTTATATAATAAATAAAACCAAAGCGTCCATCGATAGTTTTCAAAAATGAAATTGCTTGTCAACAAAATTCATGATAATTAGAGAATGTGTTTATATCAAGATAAAATGAAAATGTTGATTCTACTTCTTTTTTTGGGATTCTACTCATTGTTATATCAAACTTGAGTCTATATGACATTTGGGACCAAAAGTCTTCATATACTACTATATTGCATAGTGGAATTCTAAATGATTTAAATGACTTAGTAAACCATTTAATTAGGAAAAGCAAAAACTTGGTATAAATCATGAGAAACCTCGAAGGTAGATGCAATTATAGAGACCATTAAGAAAAATGCAAAGTCACAACAATGGTCGACTTGTATGTAAAAAATGAAAATGTTGATTCTACTTTTTTTTTTTAGGGATTCTACTCATTGTTATATCAAACTTGAGTCTATATGACATCTGGGACCAAAAGTCTTCATATACTACTATATTGCATAGTGGAATTCTAAATAATTTAAATGACTTAGTAAACCATTTAATCAGGAAAAGCAAAAACTTGGCATAAATCTTGAGAAACCTCGAAGATAGATGCAATTATAGAGACCATTAAGAAAAATGCAAAGTCACAACATTGGTCGAGTTGTGTGTAAATAAAGGATACTTTCCACAATTGAATATCTTCATGAGAAGAGTTAAATGTATATAAGATTAAAATGAGTTAGACAATATGATCATCATGGATAGGAAGCATGAAGATTATGGAAACTAAGTCATGCTAACATTGAGACATCTGGTTTTGATAACAACACCCACTAGTTTGCACCAACATCCAAATTTCTTTGTTTTGACGAATCATTTGTTCCATAAACATGTGGTCATCATAACCCATAAAGTCTCTGAATATTAACCATTTGCACCAATAAGAGTTATAAACCAATTTGAGCTGTTGGACGTGACAAAACTTGATGGGAAAAATTACCGACACCTAGAATTCCTTAAGGTAAGATACCGATATCGAGACCATATGAACATGAACGACCATAAAATAAATCAGCCGTGATACCATAGATGTCCAAAAACTCAGTTTATAATATATCATAACTTGATTAAAATCAAGCATTCGGGTTAAATGGGTACAACAAAACATGGCTAGGGAAAGCTAAGCAAACATAACATAAATTGATCCAACATGTGACTTAAATAATATCAAATTTTGTTCAATAACTCCCATAAGATGGTTCGTTGCATATTCTCAAACATTTATCAAAGAGAGTATGATCATCTACATTCTGTCCTATCATCGGAGTCAGCACTACATTTCATTGTTGTCAAGGCATTATGTCTGATTACAAATTATTCCAATTAAATAAGAAAAAAGTCATTTCTGCCTCATCATCCCTTCTTCCTCCACAATCAGTAGTGATTGTCTATGATCATCAAAAAAGACAGAAAATAGAACAAATTAGAAAGGAAAAAAAAATACCTTTCAAAATCAAAATTAATCAAAACATTTTAAAAACAATCAACATAGTTTTATGTTTCTTCAATCATAAAGGTGTATAAATATTTTTCTAATGCGATCAATAAAAGAGAGAATAAATCAACACAGTTTTGTTCTTAAATCATAAGGGTATATTTTAATAGAAATTATTCCAACAAAAAAAATACCTCTCTTTTTCAAGTTAACCAACAATTTAGCCACTACCACACGTTTGTCTTGTGTATCTACTATCAAATGCATTAGATCACGTTTTCCAGCTCGGGTGCAAATGATATGTTCTTCTTCCCCTCCAAGCTTCAAGTCTTTGCAAATCTTGTCAACTTCACTTAGAAGAGCCATATCATCCACCCATTGGCCCATCATCGACGGATCAATAGCTGGAAAGTGCGAAATAGAAGCAAAATTGGTGCTCATAGTCATGCTGGTCCTTGGAAGAGCAGGAACACTTGTACCAGCTAATTTAGGGATACTGAATTTTGTTTCAAACAACTTTTTTGCTACTTTCAGAGATGCCCAGTCAGCAGGTATATTAAGCTGATAGAATAAAACAAATCAAATAAGCTTAAGATTAAATTTGTAGAAAACAGTGCATGTCATCTGTGCCACCAAGGAAAGAAAAGAAGTCATTACATCTTTTTTTCTCATGATGGTTCGGATCGCAACGAGTCTCTTTCGCACCTCCGTTCCCGTTTTCTGGGCACCGTATTCTTTCCTAACTATGTATTCGTTTAGTATCTGTGTCACACTATTCCATGTTTCGGGTTGAGACAAGTCAAAATCCCTATAGTCGGGATGATTTGTAGCTATCTTATAAAATTTCTTCAACATGAAATTGTCATGTTGTGAAGTCCAGTCAGGAAGCTTCTCTAGAATGGCTAGCGTTTATCCTATTATATATGTTGTGTGCAAATTACAACAATCGAATGGAATTATTCACTGTTAATAAAAGATTTCTCACCTGAGTGCCAGCAAACTCAATCTTATTCTCCTTAGATAGAAGATCATCAACAGCTTCCTCAGTGTCAAAGGTGACAAACCCAAAGCCACGGGAACGATTAGAAGAGTGGTCATTCATTATTTGGTGATCTTTGACTTCTCCATAGCGTGTGAAAAAGTCTCTAAATTCATCTGCACAAGAACATCTCAATGTAAAAACAATATCAACAAAAGCAAGGTTCCATTTGCTGGGTCTATTTTACGTTAAACAAGCTAGTTTCCAAATCAAAAACTTAATTTTGGAGTTTAAACAATAGCTTATGTTGGGTATTAACTGAGCTTTAAAGAAAGAAAGGTGGGGTCATAATGAAAAATAGTCAATTTATTTATCACCATACAAATATTATGTATGTCTAAGTGATTCATAAGACTTTTTAAGTGAAAAAAACTTTAAAATATAAGGTATACTAAAAAAATAAGGGAGCTGACTGAGAACAATATCAGACAAAATCTCTGACATATCCTAAACAGTAATCTCCCGGTAAAGAAACAACGTTGAATTATAGAATCTGAAACTTAAATAATTTTCATTGTCCATAGGGTCCTCATATTTTCAAGTAAGCTCTCTCACGGTGCTGCTATGAGTCCGCCTAAGTGATAACCTCAGTCGAGCATCGAAAAATTAGCTGCTGTCTAAACAGATAACCTACCTTCAGTCACATTTGAAGGAATACCACTTACAAATATTTTCTTTGTCCTAAAATCCTTAGAGCCAACAGCTCCCCTTGGTATAGTCCGCTTAATCTCAACCTATAATATATAATCCCAAAACCATATAAGAGCCAGCTACGTATCCATTAACTTTATATAAACGAAACAAAACGAGTAAAATCCTATGCAAAGACATGGTAGAAAAAACAATTCATACTTGTTTGCTGTTGATGGTATGAGAGTCCTCGATGACTTTATCGACCACAGATGGATCAGCATAAGTAATAAACCCAAATCCACGAGGTTGTCCAGTTTTCCTGTCCTTCATGATGACGGAATCAGTAATCTCACCATATATTTACCAAAGTGCTTGATAAATTGGGCTGCAAAACACGAAACCCAGCCACCTATAAATATCTTTCTGCAAATTATGGAAAACCAAATCTAAAAATATTAGCATCTAATCTAATATAACACTGTAACAACAACAACATGACCAAGAAAAAAACTCATTTTCTTTGAAATGTCAAAAAATTCAATCTCTATAAACTCATTTACTCGAGGTTCAAATTCATCAATTTCTTAGAAAACAAACAGAATCTGTAAAAAAAACCTAAGACATTGTGATATTATATATAATATATTTCAATTTAATTAACAAACAAAAAACCTTTTTCTTGAAAACCCTAACAAATTGAATCTTTGTAAAATGATTTTCTCAAGGTTTGAATTCTACAATTTCTCCAGGAAAACACAGAATTAATGTTAAATTCTAAAAAAATGTGATATCATATATGCTTAAACTTAATTAACAAAACCCCTTTTCTAGAAAGAAAAAAAAAAACCTAAAAATTGAATCGTTATAAACTGATTTTCTCAAATTTCCTCAGAAAACAAACAGAATTAGTGAAAAATCTAAAAAACCTAAAATTGAACAGTTATAAACTGATTTTCTCGGGTTCCAATCCTGCAATTGACAAAAACCCTTTACTAGTATTTAATTAGCAAAAAAAACCCTTCTCATAAATTCCTTAAAAATTGAATCTTTATATACTAATTTTTTAAAATTTCAACGTCCCAATTCTTCAATCTTAGATACCCTAAAAATTGAATCTTTATAAACTAATTTTCTCAAATTTCAATGTCCAATTCATCAATTAACAAACAGAATAACAAAGAATTCAAAAATTTAAGGTCACTTTAGTTATCCATACACTATAAACAGATATGTAAAATAATGTTGTATAAGTAAAAGAAACTGTTTCAAAGAACTATACAAATACAGGACTAGTTAATAGGAAGGGGCCAAGGCATTTGAATTGCAAAGAGATGCAAACAAAAAAAGGTTATTTTATAGGTTGAGCATGGACATAGAGAAGCGTTGAGGCAAAACTTTAATAAGAAAATAGGACTACTACACCATAAAAAACAATAAGTTCATTAAGGGCTGTAGAATGTCATTATTGTTGTTTTGTTTATGTCAACCTTTCAAAGTAACCTTTAAAAAAACACACATTTTAAAGTAGAATGGAAATCCAGTTCAAGCCTTTCTTTTTTATTTTTGCAATTATGTGCATTGCTTTTGTCATGGTTGCAGGTAATAAACTAGTTTTATAACTCAGTTAAGTTATATTTTCACTAAAAACATACAATGATCTATGACTGCTATTTGTACAATCTCAATGTGTTTGTACAAGTATATCCACAAATAAAATCTTTAAAATTTTTACAAAAGAGTTGACAAATCAATAATGTAATTTCATTTTAAAGTAATGTTGATATGATTTCTTAATATTAAGGAAAAAATAGATTTTATAATAATAGTTATAAATCATACAATGATGAAAATAATAACATTAAAATTTTGGCTGACAAGTACTTTATCAATTATTGTTACTGAGAGTAAAAGCATTAAGCTCAACAAAAATGATGCTAAAACACCTTGTCAGTGTATGCATCAAAGGATAAAATGAAATGAGTTACGATCTAGCAATGTTTAGTTCATATGGTAAATATTTAGGGTTTTATATTATGTACTTAGAGATTAACTGAATCAAGTCTTCTGATTGAAATTGAAGGGATAAGAATGGAGATTACGACGATGACTTGAGATGGCGGTGACAACGTCAACTTATGGCAACATATGTGATGCCCTAAGCAGTGACAGAGCCACCTTAGAACGGGTAGTACTTGGGTGACATTGTGGTTGGTGACATTGGCCAACCACAATGTCACATGTGGCTTTCTTCTTTTTCTTTCACAAGATTTTTTTGTTGTTTTGTACACTTGTAACATTGTGGTTGGTAATGTCACCAATGTCACCAACCACAATGTCACCCAAGTATTATCCCCTTAAAACGTATGTGGGCAATGTCCCACCCCACACAAAAAATTTATAGGAAAAATTACTAAAATACCATTGGATTTGAAAAATAAATTACTCTCTCCATCCATACCACTTTCTCTTCTTTTATGAGATTATTATTGATGATTTCATGTCCCTCAAAACACAGAAAATATTTTAAATTTTTAAGATATGTAGTTTAATTTTTTGATGATCAAGTTTGTACTTAATGTTGTAACCAAATTTTTTTTTGTACATAATGCCTATGATAAAATAATTTTTTGTTTATATATTATAGTTTATTTCGGTGGCCCACTCAAACAAGAAAATAATTTTTTTGTTTATGTTGTAACTATTATTGTTTGTACAGCTGAAGGCGTGTCACTAATGGATTAAACCGCAAATCTGACGGGTTTTTTTTTCAGCTCATTTTGACAGCTCTATAGTCGACCTCACTTAGTGGAATAAGGCTTGGTAAATGAGAAATAGATATTATGAGTTGTTACAAAATTATCCTTAATAAATGTTATTGGAAAGATAAATTGAATAATTGAAAGAAGAGAGAGAGTAATAAATAGTTAAGGTTGTAATAGGAAAAGTAACATTAATTCTTCATTGGTATTGTAAAGCGGCTTATAATTTGGGACAATTTTTTTTCCCAAAGTGACTTATAATTTGGGACGGAGGGAGTATTTAGTATAAAAATAAATTAATATTTTCTTTTAATGATATAAGAATGGGAATAAGGCTTGGTTGTTGTTGTATATAAGAATGGGAATAGGAAGTGAAATTATAGAGGAATCTCAAAGTTAAGCGCTGCATCAAGACCATGATTCAATATTTAATGAATTTAAAGAAAGTGTTGTAGTAGTACATATATGCGCCTTAATCTATTGCAACTAAGGTGAGATACCAGTAGCACACTGATTATTGTGCTCAACCACCTGTTGCTCTGTAGTCTTGTTTTAAAAGCCATTCCATATTTCTGTACTAGTTTCACATTAAATTGATTAGCAGTTTAGACATATCTGTCAGACACTAGACAGGTCATCACGTAAGAACCTCCGTTTAAGAAACAAAAAGCAAGAGAGTCAGAACTTACATTAGTAATAAGCATCTTCAGTACCTTGGTTCTGTTCTTAATACGAGTGTGATGAGCTCAAAAGTTCAACTACCTGCACAACCAGCCAAGTAATTTACAGAAATATGTTGGTAGAATCAAGGTAGCAGAAAGGGGGAAAAGCATGTAAACTATTGAAAAGATGCAAAGTAATAGAAGGTTGAATGGTCCAAAAAATGCATATGGTTGAATGAATTGACAAGTCCCCCCACAATAGAGACCAAAACTTCCATGCAATTCACAAAATTACGGTTAATAAGAGAAAAAGCTAATTATCATTAATGTCAGGGGAAAAACAACTTGATGATAAAAAAAGCTCCTATCATGATATAGTTCTGAAAGGGGTTGGAACCATTGTAAATTGTAACTTTATCTTACAATTGGAAAACATTAGCAAGAGCCAAGAAGCTGATTCCTCAACTTGAACCCATGATATTCTAGTCATATGGCAGAACCCCAACCGTTGTGCCAAAGTACTTATTATCAACACTTAATATAGATACAAAATAAGTGAATAACTAAACATGATTAAACAATAACAATGAAATACTCAATACCTCTTTTTGCTAGAAAACAATCTTGTATTTCTCCCTCCTCTTGCAGTATATATGATAAGTCCACCAATTATAAAACCTTTTAGCAGAGATTCTTCTATATCACATACTTGTATGAGAGCAATTATAATGTACACATACACGCCTCATCAGGAAATAATTACTTTTAGTCACCACTCTTTGTAAAACAGAAGAGATAAGATACTGTTGGCCTAGGAGCTTGGCAATGCTGTCAATCCTTCTATTCATACAGTAAAGTATCATGTTTCCTAGCCCATATATGATCACAAGGGGGAGTTGATTTTGTCAAAAATATGCTATCAAAAGGAACTGATCTTTGTGTTACCAGTAGTCTTTACAAGAACACAAACCATCTTTGAAATGATGGAAACGAATAGTATCTCGAAGAATTATTTCTCTCTTCTCCACCACGGAGATGAGTTTCATTGTTGTATGACAATCAGAGCAAACCCTCAAGTTCTTCATCACCCTCACTGGTGCTGATTTTGGTAACGATATAATTCCAAAAGTTACGGCTAACTTTTCACTATGGTGGCTCATTCTGACAGTACCACTGCATTCAGTTTCAGCGATGCCCAAAGGAAGCTTCTCATTGTCAAAGCTAATTTCCTTTATTTTCGCCAACAATTCTCCCAATCTTGAATAAATCAATTCACTTATTGGATGAGAACAATCGTCCACCAAAAATGTATGAACAGTATTTCCTACCTCAATCCAACTTATACCAGGTTCCTTTTTAACTCCTCGATCCTGCATGAGCTTCCGAACCTCTAAAGCATGTTTCTTTTTCCCCACGTCATTGTACAAGTTGTAAAGAAGCACATAAGACGCGGCATCATGAGGTTCAAGCTCAATTACTTTGTCAGCAATACATTTTCCCATTTCAGTGTCCTTACGGACCTTGCATGCACCGAGCAAGGCACGCCACAGTACCGGGTCGTCCTCAAAACCAGAATCATAAATAAATCTCTGAGCTTCCTCCAGCCTTCCTGCACGCCCCAAGAGATCAACCATACAAGCACTGTGTTTTACATTAGCTGCTATGCCAAAATCTTTCTTCATGATTTCATAATATCTAAATCCTTCGTCAACGAGGCCTCCATGGCTACAAGCAGTTAAGACCCCAAGTAATGTGATATGGTTAGGCTCAATTCCAGAGACAGTCATCAACTCAAAAAGTCTAAGAGCTTCCTTAGCAAAACCATGTTGTGCATAACTACAGATCATCACAGACCAGGACACAACATCAGGATTCTCTGCCTCTTCAAAGGTGATCCGAGCGGAATCAATATCCCCTGATTTCGCATACATACAAATCTGCGTATTTTTAACAATGGTAAAATCCGCAACACCGAATTTCAATGCATAACCCTGAATCTGTTCTCCGGTCCTTACTGCAGCCATATCTGCACAAGCACCCATCACACTCGACACAATAAACTCATCCACTTTCCTCCCATCAACCAAAAATCGATAGAACAAAGACAAAGCATTTTCAAACTTCCCATTTCGAACACAACCAGATATCATTGACGTCCACGAAACAACATCCAATTTCGGCGTCAACTCAAAACACCTTAACCCATCATCAACATCACCAAAAAAAGAGTACATCTCCACCAACGAACTCCCAACAAACTCATCATCCTGTAAACCATTCCTCAAAATCTGCCCATGAATCTGTCTCCCAACCTCAAAATCACCTACACCAATACATGCCTTAACAATACTCGAAAACGTAAACTTCGAACACTTCACTCCCATCCTCCTCATCTCATTAAAAACCCTAATCGCCTCCTGTGCATTTTCGCAACACAAACCACCTCTCAAAAACCCAGCAATCATAGCATTATACATAAAATCATTCTTATTCTTCAAATCAAACCCCTCAAAAACCCTAATTGCATCCCTTAAACAGTCATTTTTTGCGTACATATCAAGTAAAGCAGTTCCAACAACAACATTGAAATCCAAACCAAACTTAATCCCAATTCCATGAATCATTTTCCCAAAACAAAAATGATTATTATAATCATCAACATAACCACAAGAACTACAAACATTAAGTACAGTACTTAAAGTATAATCACTAAAACTAAATCCAAATCGATGCATGTTGATTAAAAGGTTGAAAACCTGTTTGTAACTGTTTTTAGTAGCTAATTTAGCATAAGCAGAAATTATTGAATTATAAGAGATATCATCTTTGGTGAAAGAATTGTCGAATAAAAAACGAGCGGTTTGGATTTGACTACATTTGGAGTACATGTTGATGAGGGAATTGAGAATGGAAGGAGTATTGTTGAAGGATCCATTGATGAGGATTGAAGCATGGATTGTTTGACCTAAACAGAGGTTTTTTGTTTTGGCAGAGAAGGAAAGAAGATTGGTGAAATTGGTTGGTGGGTTGACGGAACCGGGTTTATTGATGATGGAAGAGTGGACCGGGTTTGATGTGGAAGGTTTGGTGATGATGGAGGGAATATGAGATTTGAAAGGGTTGAGTTTGTGGAATTGGGACATGGATGAATGTGTGAGAGTGTTTGTGTTGGAGGGACATAGCATTGTCAGGTGCATCTATCTTGTCCAAATTCTTGTAACGCTGTTAATTGTATAAATGATGTATTTAGTTTATATTTACTAGATACATCAATTATTCAATGAATCTAAAAAATCAAATTTTTTTTATAAATAAATAGGACCGGAGGGAGTAAAATGAAGAGTTAGTAAAACTTTAAAGTGATGTTGATGTTTGCTTTTAGTTTGTGTGTAACACAAGTATACAACCAAAAGAGTAAAGATTGAACATCTTATAAGTAACAGGACCCATAAACTCATAGCCTTAAGGTTTTGGGTAGGAGTGTGGTGTCTCTTGCTTGTGCGGTTGTTATAGCCTCGATGTAGACGGTCTCCCTGGCTCCCCCAGTGACTCAACACACTTGCCCGTGTAAGCCCGATACAACCTGTGTTTTTCTTTCATTGGACCCGATTGAAACCGCCCGTTTCCCATTTTTTGAGTCAGATTGGACGGTGTATTTCGGTTTCTGGGTTATTGTCCAGCCTTACTAAAGAGAGTATGAAGTTTTCTTTGCATTGGGGTATTTTGGTAATTTCACCATAACTATCACTCGTAGTTATGAAGCATGAACACTCACACGTCATCACCGATAAAGTTTTGAGAAAATGATATAATTCAATGTAATCACGTATGTTTGTATAGTGTCGGACACCGACCCTACAATGACACACCTTCAATCAAAAGTGTTGATATTGCATAGATAAGTGTATCCATTTAATATAACAAATGGATGATGCAATTTGGAGAGAGATATACATATAAAATAGATAGTGGGTCTTATTATTAAGTGGGTCCCACCATCATTAATTACTTTTTAGTTTTTCGAAATTTTTTTGTGTTTATATCTCTCCAAATGAATGAAATGGAGAGAATAATAAATGGAAAGGACCTTAACTCGTTAGATATCACGTTGGTACGTCCATAATTACGACATCATGATTTTGCAGAATCTACAAAGTGTGGCTTTTAGAAAATCATGGTGGGTCCCCGTGATTCTGAGATATCCATTGTTATACCAACCATTGCCTAAGTAGTCCCTAAACTATTTTTAATCCATCAAGATAGTCCATGAATTATCATTCTCTCTCTTGTTTTTAAAGGAAATGAGAAACTAATTTAATCCATCAAGATAGATCAATAATAATTTAGGTACTTAGTGTATGTTTATATAGTTTAGAGACTAAATTGATGAAACTGTGATGATTTACGGATTAAATTGATGGTTTATTCATAAAATGATGAGTTGTTTGAACGACATGTAGTTGCATTTATTGTATGTTAAGAGAATGAAGGTTAATCTCCATTGTTTCCCTTGCCGGAATAGAATTTATTATATCTTTTATGGACCTATTTGAATTGGTTTATTTGAGATTATCTACTCACATAAGTACATGTGATACTTTTTGTGATAACTTATGAAAACAACTTTTGACATGTTCATAAGATGTTTTCACCATATTTTCATAAGCTCTCCAAGATAGCTTATGAAAACAACTTATAACTTATACGAAAATAATTGAACTTTATTATTTTTTTTTATTTATGAAAATAGCTTTTAAATGAGCGCCTATCTTGATAAACTGTTATGTTATAAGCTAAAAATTAAGCAGATTATTCAAACAGGACCTATGTTGGTTATGTGACATGTCACAAGCATGCTTGTTGGGACAGTTTGTTTACATACCAGGTCTCAAAACTCCTTGGGATTTTGTGTCACATGCTATATTTTCAAATTTAAGTGCAAATACCTTATTTAGTGTTCATGGATATTACTATGTGATTTCATTTCTTTGCTTTATTCCTATTGATAACGGGTTCATCCTTAAAGAAATTTGGGGCCCAACTTTCATTTATATCTAAAGAAATTGGAGGTCTAACTCATCCTTAAAAACCGGTTCATGAGGTGAGGATTACCTCCTCTATATAAACTCTTATCAAGAGTCTTATTTATCCGATGCAGGACATGAGTTTTTCCCGATACACCACCGTCACGCCCAGCACTCTTTGGGCTTTGGTGCGTGAATCGGCCGTAAGTGGCCCTTGAATTCAACAGGCTCTGATACCATAAAGAAATTGGGGGTCTAACTCATCCTTAAAAACCAATTTATAAGGTGAGGATTGTCTCCTCTATATAAACTCTTACCAAGAGTCTTATTTATCCGATATGGGACATTGGTTTTTTCCAATACTATCTTCCACCAATATCTATATGATTGGAATTTTTTCCAAATTTCAAATTAAAAATAAGGATAAATTTGTCTATATAATCTACTTTTCACTACCCATAGCAAAGTAACCCTTCATTCACATTTCTTCACCTTTCGGCACAAATAAAAGAATTATTGGACCTTGATTTTTTTGTTAGGATTGTTATTTCTTTTTTGAGTTACACCAAATAAAAGAATGCTCCTTAATTTAAGTTTGGTTCAAAGGCAATTTGTAATGATTGTTGTTCCCCCTAATTTAATGTTATTGTATTTTTCTTTCACAATTCTTAAGCCAAGTCATGTTTGCACACTTACATTGACAACAACATTAATAATCACATAATAAAAAGAAATCAGAAAACTATATTAGAGTTTTTTATGTGGGGAAATTTTATTTTATTTTCAGACAAGCAAATAATTTTTATTCAGTAGTAAACAGAAGAGAAAAATACAAGTTGTACTAAACCCTCAAAATTACATAAACATGAAAGAAAAAGTACAAGAGACGTCATTAAGGAAAAAGACCTT
>Ga0228710_1001497_pt1 | contig 35184 bp, 16 predicted proteins | sample MedpolnodulmetaG_FD_177995 | JGI IMG/M metagenome (GOLD analysis project Ga0228710, IMG submission 177995) | Root nodule microbial communities from Medicago polymorpha collected in Santa Monica, California, United States - pink nodules | ecosystem: Host-associated > Plants > Roots > Nodule... | reverse complement strand
AAAGAATGTGCAAAGGATAAATATAAATATATGAAATTATGTAGAAAAAATGAAATAGTTATATCATCTAGAGAGAAAATGTTCTCGGTTGATATCTATCTCTATCAAGCTGTGTAAAAGGAAAGGGCAGGCAATAGAAGGATTTATTGAGTGGTTATGAGGTTAGTTGTGTGTCAAAATAGGCTAAATTACACTGGAAGTTCTTTAAGTTATTTAATCGTAATAAATTAATTGGTTATTTGAGTTTTTTTCGTACAACTTACGTCATTTAAGTTATTTAATTGTAACAAGTTAATTCCTTAAATATTTGTCATAACGCTTAGGTCTTTTAAGTTATTTAATTGTAACTTTTAGGTCCGGAATAACTTACATTTTTAAGATTTAAATACCCCAAATTGTTACAATTAAATAACTTAAAGGGCATAATTGGTACAAAAAAACTGAAAGGACCAACATGTTACAATTAATTAACATAATATTGATTACAAAAAAACTGAAAGGACCAACATATTATAGACTACATACATCATTTATTGAATGAATCTAAAATATTGATTTTTATTTATAATTGTGACCAGATGATGTAGTTTACATGTATACATTCGGATTGGGAATAATGCAATGCCCGAGTAGTAGCAAAAATAGGGTGCAAATAATAGCAACCGAATATATTTTTGATACTAATATTAGGGAATTACTTTTCTCACCCTATGCCTTTCCTCGCACGCCCTATTTTTCTCAAAATACCCCTCGTCTGGATTGTCATACCCTAAATTTCGACCAATTAATGTTTTATTCGCACTTCAATCCATTAAAATTTCTTCTTTCGTATTTTAAATAGTTGAACCATTTTGATTCGCATTTTAAATAGTTAGAACATTTTTATCCGCATTTTAAATAGTTAAACGTTTTATTTGCATTTTTAAGTAGTCAAACTTTTTTATTCACATTCTTAGATAGTTAACAATTTTATTTGTTTTTAAGTATTTATTTGCATTTTTAATCAATCAAAAAGTTTTTATCCGTATTTTAAAAGCCGAGTAAATTCGTCGCCTCAGACGAAATTTAGGCAGAGAGGTATTTTAAAATACCTCATTTGGTTATCGAAAGGGACAGTCTTAAATCTCTTATTTTTATCTTTTGTTATTGTGCTCGTGATTTTCGGGTATCAATCCATTGATTGGTTTTGAACCTTTAATCTTTGAACTTTCTACTTTTATTTTTGGGAAGGGAAAAAGAGAGAAAAACCCTTAAAAGATTTTGGATCCGGGGGTTGATTTCGCGGAGGGAAGGTGTTAAGCACCCTACACGACTACGGTACTCCATAGGAACCTTTTGCCTAAAATTTATCTTGTGCTAAATTATTTACTTATTTTGAAAATACTTGCCTAAAAGTCTAAGTGAAAGAATGGAGGGAGAAAAAGCATGATTTTGTTATTTTTATTTGATTTGGAAGGATTGAGTCATTTGCCTACATACCCACAAGTGGGATCAAAACCAATGTAGTTCACTCTCAAAAAATTCTTGTGGGTTAGGTTATTTTTAAAGTTTTTGAAAATAGTTTTAAGAAAGGAAAGAAGCCTCAAGGCATGAGAGAAAATAAGATGAGGTTGGTCAAATTTTAATTACAAGAAACTCAAGTCTAGATATGAATATTAAATTGATTAAACATTTGATTAAGAAAATAAAAGGAAAAAGCACTTGGATTAATCCAAAGTTTCTTAAGAAAATATTTTTTTTGGAGTTTTACATATTTGATTTTTTGGTAAAAAGATTTTGCTAAATTAAACGCGAATTAATAAACTAAGCGTAACGACGTAACGTGATGAAAAAAGCGAGATATTTACAAAGGATGTTGGATCCCAAGCAAATTCTCAAGTTATGGAGATGAACCTAAAATTACTAGTGGTTTGATTTTAATAAAATAATTAAAGTCCAATAATTAAACTATTTTTGTCCCTAATTCATTTCGGTCTTCGATTGCGGTTTATGACGTAATGCGGAAAAAATAAATGTGATTTGTGTCGGTGCTACTTCTCATTATCATGATTACATAGTCCCTAATTACATTCTAAAACTTCAAGAAAAAATAAATAAAAGGCAAGAAGAAATAAAATGCATGACAACACAACCTATTATACTAAAACAAAATAAAATGACAAAAATAAATATGCATGAGATGATGAACAAATATAATGCAAAATAATATAACCAAATAAAAACAGTAAAATAAACAATTAATACAAAGCACAAATATTTTTAAAGGAAAGAAAACAAAGAGAAAATAAAATTTTGAGAGAAAATGGTGTAATAATTAAAAAAACAGTGGTGCATTTAACAAAACAGTAGAAAATATTGGGCTTAAGCAAGAGAAACGGGTCGGTTCGGAGTACTGGGCCCTGGATGGATCGAACCGGTTCAAAAATATGGGTCATGGGTTTGGCTCAGGCAGATTAAATCTGGACCGTCCGATGAATCAGGAGGCCCAGATTTAATCGAAGAAACATTCATCACAGCCGCTCAAACAAAATCAAAAGTAAAATAAAAAGGGAATACAGTAGGGTAACAAAAGGGCAGCGCATGGGAATTAAAAGTAGATTAAACAGTAGCCGTCAGAGCTTGGAACTATCTAGATCCGACGGCTAGAAACAATAAGGCACATGGAATGGGATAAGAGAAGCATACATGGGAAAATAAAAGGGATAGAGAGTATAAAACATAAATCAACAGCATACCATTCATTTCTCTGACTTTCTCTGACTTTTCTCTCTGACGCGCTACAGTGCTTTAATGACAGCTTAAATACCTAGGTTTCTCTGCTGCAGGGCAAAGACCAAAATGCCTCTGCAGCTGAGACTTGGGCAAGAGGAAAGTTAATGACCAATGAAGCAGTGACACGTGGACAAGGACAAATGACTAAAAAGATTAAATCATAAATATAATAATAAAAAACGAAAATTACTTATAAATAAATAAAAAATGAAAATCAATTTTAAATAAATGACATTAAAAACAAATAAATAAAAATGTCTCTTTCGGTAACCAAATGAGGTATTTTAAAATACCTCTCCGTCGAAATTTCGTCTGAGACGACAACATTACTCGACTTTTAAAATACGAATGCAAAACTTTTTAACTGATAAAAAACGAATAAAAAATCATAAAATACGAACCAAAAGGTTTTAATTATCTAAAAAAAACATAACAAAAAGAATTAACTATCTACAGTGTGAATAAAGTATTTTGACTATCTACAATACAAATAAACTCTTTAAATACTTTAAAAACGAATAAAAACGTGTAACTTATCTAAAAAACAAAACAAAGATTCTAACTTATTAAAATACGAATAAAGACTTTAAAATACGGACAAAATTTTTAAATGGTCAAAATTTGGGGTATGACAGTTATTTATTTATATTTTACTTTAGTTTTTTTTAGGTTTTAATTTATTATTATTTAATTTCGTATTATTCTTTATTATTAATATTTTATTACTTCTTTTTTATTTTTATTAAGTCTTTGGATCCAAGTTGTCCATGTTGTCCATATCTCATTGGTCTAGAGGAAGTATCCAAAGTTGTCCAGATTTTTTTCTTTCTCTCCTAGCCCACGTCACACCAAACCAACACTTAACCTGCACACAAACCCCAATTCACAGCTATAAATAAGTGAACATTTATTGCACTGTTCACCAGTCAGAGAACACGTCAGAAAGCTGCCAATCAAAATCAACAAACACAAAAACTTTCCTCTATCCTCAAATATCAGATCAAAACCCAGAAAAATCATAAAAATGATGAACATTCATCATTGTTCATCATAAACCTCTATTGTTTTTTCAGTAAGTCAAAAAATTCACGTAAACATATCACAACACCTAAACCAAATCGACATTTTCCTCAATACCAGTAAACAACTCTGAATCGTCCAACACCTCAAACCTCCAAATTTTCTGAAACGTATTTACAAATTATGCAGCAAACCAAACTGGATTTACACATACAAGTATAAGACGCTAGCAAATCAGTAGCAACGCTCCAAGTATTTGAAGTTTTCCGTCGATTTCTTTTGATTACTCCGAGTTTAAACAGAGGTAACGGCTTTTTCTGTCGGTTTTGTTCTTTGTGGTTTCTAAAGAAATTTCGAAGTTTAAAGTGTAGATCTACAACTATTTGTGTTTATTTTCGAATTTTTGGATGTAGATTCGGATAGAGAAGAAAGAGACGAACGTTTTGACATAAAAAAATTTATAAAAAAAATAAAAAGAAAAGCTCCAACGCGGTGGCGCTACGGCGCCGGAGAAACTCCAGTCGTCTTTTTCCCTTTCTTATCCGATCTGTTTGGTTAGAGAGAGGGGAGAGCTTAAACTTAGAGAGAGAAGTTTATGTGGTTTATGTTTTTTTTTTTTTTTAGAAATTTAGATTTATAGTATGTTTTTTTGATATTGCTGTGTAGTGATTCCATGGAATCCAGTACACCTCTAGGATCTAGGCCGTTAGATCTGAGGTCTAACGGTCGATGACGATCCTGTGTTTGATCATATGCACTCCTTTGATTTCGTTATTGTGTATTTTTTGTTTTGAACGATCTGACGGTCCCTGTTTTTACTGTCTCTTTGAGTGTTTATTTTATGTATATTTTTAACCTTTGGATCTCAGATCCAGTGGTTGTGATGAGTTTACCTGGAGTTAGATCCGGACCTTCTAATTCATCTAGTGGTCAAGAGCCCAATGGTTTTTAACTAAGTCCAACTGCTTTTAATTTTCACTACAATTTTACTAATTACACTACTGTTTTTACTTCCTGCATTTTTTTACTTAAATCTTTGTTTCTCTAAGTTTACCAAAATATTTTGCTTTATGTTAATTGTTTATTTACTATTTTTTTATCATCTTTATAGTATATTTCAATTATATTTATCTCATGCATGTTTAATTTTTGTCATTTGTTTTATTAATTTTTAGTGTGTATAATAGGTTTTGATGTAATTTAATTTATGCACTTTAATATTTCGTCCTTTAATTTTCCTTGAAGCTTTAGCATGTATTTAGGGACTATGTAATACTCATATAACAAAAATGCACCGACACCACAAATTTATTTACCGCTTTATGCTTGGAAGGTGAGTGAAGGCCAAAATGGGTTAGGGACCAACTAGGATTAAAAACTTGACTAACTCGAGTGCCTTAAAAGTAAACAACTAGTAATTTAGGTCGGAATTTTACTTGGGATCCAACATCCTCGGTAATTCCTTTCACATTTTATCTTTACGTTACGTTGAAACGTGTAGTTTTTTTACCGTTAGTTTAGAAAAATCATTTTTCCAAAAAAATCAAATATGCAAAACTTTAAGAATATTTTCTTAAGAAACCTTGGATTTTAACCCAAATGATCCTTTTCCTTTTATTTCTTAATCAAATTTGTAATCAATTTTAACCATATTAGACTTGGTTTCTTTTAACTAAAATTAATTAACCTCACCTCATTTTGTTTCTCTTATGCCTTGAGGCCTCTTTCCCCTTCTTAAAACTATTTTCAAAAACTCTAAAAATAACCCAACCCACAAAAATAATTTTTAAGAGTGAACTACATTGATTTTGATCCCTTTTTAAGGTATGTAGGCAAAGGAGTTAATCCTTCCAAATCAAATAAAAATAACCAAAACATACTTCTTCTCCCTCCATTCTTTCACTTAGACATTTAGGCAAGTATTTTCAAAATAAGCAAATGAATTAGCACAAGATAAATTAGGCAAAAGGTTACTACGGAGTACCGTAGTGTGTAGGGTGCTTAACACCTTCCCTTTGCGAAACCAACCCCCGGATCCTTAATCTCAAAGGGTTTTACTCTCTTTTTCCCTTCCCAAGAATAAAAGTAGAAAGTTCAAAGATTTTACGATTCAAATCAATCAATGGTTTGACATCCAAAAATCAAGAGCACACAGATTATAGAATCTGAACCCATTCCGGAATATTAATTCCGTATTTATTCGTGTATTTTGGCACTTCATCCATTCTGATAGATGATGATGCCAGTTACGAATAGATGGATTCAGATTATATAATCCGAAAATTGTAGATAACTTCCGGATTATATAATCCGAAAAGCGTAAATCACCTCGTTGAAAGTCAACAAAAGGGGATGGTGAACGATGGTTCCGGATTATATAATCCGGAAAGTGATCATTATGTTCGGATTATATAATCCGGACTACATCAGTACAGAGGCAGAAGCCATATGTTTTGGCTGAGCCTCTGTTTTAGATCAGATTTAATTAATTTTGTTGGCCTTTGACCATATGCAAACCAAAAAATCAAGTTAAAACATCAAAATTAACAACACAATATAATTTTCAAACATTAATTAAACATAATTATCCAAATTGTACATAACATAATTGTCCAAAAGATTCAAACATTAAAATTAAATTAAATACAATCAACTCCTAATAACTACACCAGCACCACCGCCACCTCTGCCACCACCCCTGCCACCCTCAGTAGCTCTCCAGCGACGGTAAACTTTTCCATCATGCACCTCTTTCAACGCATCCTCCAAATGCTGCCATTCCTCAGCCCCTTTCGGCACCAGACCACTTCTCATCGCAACATAGATGTGGTCTTTGATGCGGCTCATCCTTTCGCTAAGCTATAAGTACGCAAGGTCTCCATCCTCCTGAGCAGCTCGCGCACCAAGAACCTCACGCTCTGGTGGCCTCGGCACCGGCATATCAAGAAGAACCATGCGTGGATGGGAATGGCGATAAAACCAATCGATGTATCCATCTACTGCCTCCATATAATGAACTGCAGTCTCTCCCAACTGCTGAGGTGTCAGCGCATAATCAAGTGGACGCCGAAAGCGGTTTGTGATCTCCGCCAAATTAACATCAATCGGTGCACTCTCAACGGGATGTCTCGGTATGGTCTGAATCCACCTAAACTGACGAAGCACCCTCTCCGACAAATATCTCACCATGCGGTCTCCAAATCTCAGCCATCTAGAGTAAAGGCTTACCCGCTCAAACTGATGTGCCTGACGGTGCTCTCCATATCGGGCCATGACAACCCTCGTCAAATCCAGTGCATCCAGGTGGTTTCTGTAATTGTCCACTGTGCCTAAACCAGACGGTGGTAAAAAATGCATCGCACGTGGATAATGATTCTCTCTATATCCTTCCAAGACATCCTTGCTTCCCATACCTGGGAAGTGATGAAACACCAAAGACAACCACTTATAAATATACAAACCATATACACTTACATTTTAAAAAATAAAACATAGTTTTTATTTTATACCTGCAACAAAGTCAGGTATCCTGCCACTTGACTGTAGTTCCAACGTGCAGCATTGTTGAGCTCCTTATACAAGTGAGCTAGTGTCGCAGCTCCCCATGAATAACCAGCAACAAGATCAAGGTCTCTAAAGTACCTCAGGTACACAACATCCACAATCCACTGGCTCTTGTCAATGAAGATCATGATCTCCACCATCTATTAGCAAATATATGCGGATAGCCTGGTCCCGCAACCTCTGCACCTCCTGAGTCACACCACACTTGGTTTCCAAATCCCTCTGCTCCTTCAAATGCTCTTTGAAGATCCTCTCCAAGTAGCTAAATCGTCAATGTGCACCTTTGGTCTTTTCGACCTCTTTAAGAGCATCACCCGTCCTAGACCCCAAGTACGTCTCCATCAATTCCACCGCCTTGTCCCATGATATGGACCCGTGGGACAGGAGCATGCCGTCAATGGGGAGATGCAACAAACAGGCCACATCATCAAGTGTGACTGTCATCTCCCAAAACGGAAGGTGAAAGCTGGAAGTCTCCTCGTGCCACCTCTCCACAAAGGCACAAATCAGACCATGGTTAATCAAGCTGTAGCTGGTATCCTGGATCCAACCAAGGCCGGTGCCATGCAATATGTTCTGCCACCACTGTGCAGCCATGATAGGGATGGTTTCTTTATCATGCATCTTTTCTATCTTCTTTTCGTTGTTGATGCATTTTAATTTTCCACGCCACTGCAAATAATTAAAATTAATAAAGTGAGTTTAAACTCATGGCTTCACAAACAGATTTAACATTACATCACAAATATCAACATCATTTTCACACAGATTAACATTAATAAAGTGAGTTTAAAGTGATACCTCGCCATCAGTCGCCTTCCTGGCCACGTGCACATGGTACTTCCACAGCAGGCCAGTCTCGTGTGGGCCACTGGTATAGTCATCTAGTGGCTCAGGGTCCACCACCTACTCCTTCTTCTTTCGCCTTCGTTGTGTCTCGGCATCTTCCATTTCCTCATCCATTCTCTCAAGCTCCTCCGCAAGCTCTTGCTCCTCCATTTGCTGCACGTCCACGTCATCTACCATATTCTCTTGCTTCGGCTGATGCTCGACATCAGCACGGCGTCCTCTCCGACGCCTCAGAGGAACACCACCTTCCTCCTCCAGTCGTTGGAGACGCTCTCTCCTACGGGAAGCATGCCCTGCCTCCCTTACGCACCGAGTATTAGAGGTTGAACCTTCTGTAACATGCACACAAGACAATCAGCACATAACAAACGGTCAAAACCAATACTGGGTGTTTCTGGAATTCATTTTCCGGATTGCAACAATCCAGTCCGAAAAATGAAATCTGGATTGCTTCAATACACAGGAAAAAAAACTGAACAAATTACTTGCATGCATACAGAAATCGAACTAACCTTCCATGTGATGTTTATCAAGGATTGAAATGCGGTCCGTTTGAGCAAGATTTCACCGATTTTGGTTAGATTTTTGCAGTTTGGATTTTGGGATTAGAGGGAGAGAGAGAGAGAGAGAGAGAGTAAGTGAAAAGTGAAACTGTAAAAATGGGGGGTGAACGCCCTTGTCTACTTTGAATGAGTCCGGAAAATGTAATCCGGACCAGATGTTAACTCTCCGGAATAGGGTTTTCAGAGGGCAATTTATTAATTTTTGCAGGGCGCGTGAGAAGGGCGTAGGGTGGAAAAAGTAATACTCCTAATGTTATGACAGGTTCATCATGTGGACTTGATCTTGGGTTTTGAGGAAGTCATGCTAGGTTTGATTCGGCCTTATGATGCAATAATTTATGGCTGCTGCTACACACACACGGACATATTACTAACCACACCTGAATTTGACTAAAGTACTTTTTACACTAAAAAACCTCTCCCTTATTTTTTTAATTATTTTCTAAATAACATAATGTCCTTCATAAGGTCTACAATGGACCAATGCTTAAAAATTGTTTAAACTGTATCAACTCTTGATGTCATTCTCCTAAATAGAAACTCTTGATATTATTCATCTTAACAACGGAGCTAATTTATATTTATAGTGTCTCAAATTAATATTAATGTCTCAAATATCTACTTTTTTTTTTTATATAATCTCAAATATCTACTTATATTGGTTTTTATCTTGTTTTAGTTAAATCAACATCAACTAAGTGACCTTCTCATATATACAAAGGACTCTTAATTTCTATTTGAAGTTGACGTTTTCAATTATGATCAAAATTTAGAATGACTTTCAATCGGACACCAGACACGAAACAGATAAGTGGATTCCAAATATAATTTAAGAAAATGACATGATTCATTGTAATCATATGTATTGGTGTCGGATACGATACATATCTGATAGAGTGACATGTTTAATCCGAGGGTTATATGTAGATCGGTAGACACAGTAGACCACGGGTGACACTTTTCCACTAGCAACATAATGGCTAGTTATCCCATCATTATCATAATGACGCAAGATAGTGATTTCCAATTGTATAACAACATCAAAATCTGAAAGCAGACACGGCAAAGTGTTCATTCCGTCCTAAACAAACAAACAAATAAAGGAACAAAACAAACAATAATAATTTATACAACCACCTTTGTCATGTTCTTTTGTTCCCTTCCTGCTATTAATTACTATATCACCACCACCACCACCATTCCTTCTCTTGTTTTGTAGTTCTTCACAAACTACACAGGTTTTTTACATACATTTGTGATTTTGACTGTTTTCTTTACTTCATGGGGAATCCTCCTGAGACCACTGCAACCTCTGGTGAGTTGGGTTGCCTTCAGTTTTTGTGATCCTATTCTAATTTGAAACTTTATTGGTTTTGCTTTACAAGTTCATGTTTTTGGTGTAACTTTAATGATGATAAATGTATAATGTTCTTATTGTATTTGTTTTCTTTCTTGGTGTGTATCAGAGATTGAAATTGATAATGATTCTAAAGTTCATGTGTTCTCTTCATCATCTGAGGTGAGATTTTCAACCTTCACTTTTTTGTAGTACCATCTTATAATAATGATGGAATATTATAGCGTCGTTCAATACATATAGCTGACTTTACCTAGTGGAATAAGAACTATGTAGCACCGGCACTTCATATTGAAAGTGCCTCTGGCGTTTGACATGTTTGTATTTGACACTGACATGACACCTATGCATGTGGTTACATTCAATCACTTATAGTGTCATTCGTTCAATACATGTAGCTGACTTCACCTAGTGGAATAAGAACTATGTAGCGTCGGCAATTCATTTTGGAAGTGTCTCTGGTGTCTGACATATGACTTTATTTGACACGACACTACACATTTGGTTACATTCAATCACTTCCATTTTCACAAATCATTACATGTGTCTACATGTCATCGTGTTAGCGTCAGTGTCGTATTCAGTGCTTCAAAAGATAAGACTTGTTATTGTTGTAGTTATATTCTTTGATTAACTATTACAATCAATAAATTAAAGTTTGCAATTTTCATTGGCTTTACATTCTTCAGTTACTAGAAAAGCTACATCAAACATGGAGTTCGGTGGAGAAACAGCCATATCCAGCTATGTATTCTAGTGTATATGGAGGTATCATACTTGATCCAGCAATGATGGCAATCCCAATAGATGATCACATGGTACATAGAGGCCATGGTGTGTTTGATACTGCTATTATTTTTGAAGGGTAATACTAATTTTTGTTTTCTTTCTTGTAACAAAGCATTATTAAATCAAGTGGTTGGCTTGAAGTGGTTAATGAACTTTAGTTAAGGCCGAATCGCTCGGGAAGTACTCGAGTTCGATCCCTGACTGGAATAATTTTTAGTCAGACTTTCCTTACCACACAGTCGAAGTCCAGATTATTATGTGCCCTTTCCCCTATAGGAACTGGAGAGTTAAAAAAAAATACATTGTTGGTTTTACTTTGAATGTTCATATTTTTCCTTGATCTTGATGTTTATATTGTTTGTTTTCTCAAGACACCTCTATGAGTTGGATGTTCACCTTGACCGTTTCTTAAGATCAGCCTCAAAAGCAAAGATATCCTCGCCTTTTCCGCGATCAACTCTTCGCAGCATTCTAATACAACTAACAGCAGTATCAAAATTGAAGAAAGGAACTCTAAGATACTGGTTAAGTGCAGGTCCTGGAGATTTCTTACTGTCATCTTCAGGATGTCCAACACCTGCATTCTACGCAGTAGTCATTGATCATGATTTCTCTCAGTGCAAAGAAGGTGTCAAAGTGATTACTTCCAATGTACCAATGAAGGCACCGTTATTTGCCACAATGAAAAATGTGAACTATCTTCCTAATGTACTTTCAGTATTGGAAGCTGAAGAGAAAGGTGCATTTGGTTCTATATGGATTGATGAGGTTGGCTATATTGCTGAAGGACCAAATGTGAATGTTGCTTTCATAACTCAAGAAAAGGAACTTGTTATGCCTTTTTTTGATAACATTTTATATGGTTGCACTGCTAAAAGGCTTCTTGAACTTGCACCAAAGTTGGTTGATCAAGGTGTTCTAAAAAGTGTAATTACTAAAAATCTGACTGTGGATGAAGCTAGAGATGCTGTTGAAATGATGTATGTAGGAAGCACACTTCCTGTCTTGCCTATCATCCTGTGGGATGATCAACCAATTGGTGATGGTAAGTCAATGACAGAAATTATCTATGTCTACCTATCCTTGTTTGGCATGAAGCATTAACCTTTGATGCTTTCTTCATATTATTGAAGAGCATGAACCATGGTTATCATTATCTTACAATACATGAGATTCATATCTCTATTGATACAAAATTTAGCTTAATCGATATGAATCTCTAATATTATTTATTTTCAATGCGAGTCTCGTCTTCAATCTAGTCTCTTTATGTTGAATCTTGATTCGTTGTGATGACGTTAGTAGATGAACTTATAATTTTGCCGTTCCAATTATTTTTTATTTAAAAAATTGTCATATTTCTGTTAGTAATGTATCTTACGATTCATAATAAGATTCAATTCACGATTCGGAAAATAGGTCTTCTGATTCACAAATCTTGATTGTCTATGTTATTACAGGTAAGGTTGGAGAATTAACAATGTTACTTTCGGATTTGCTATGGGATGATATGGTAGCTGGCCCTGACACACAGAGAATACTTGTTCCTTATGTTTAATGAACCTACAAAATCATTTGGGAATACAAGTTCCTTATGTTCCTTGTTGTATTGATTTACAATGTAGTTTCTGTTTTGTATTTGCATTATGTAGTTCAAGTGTGAACAAGTCCTTTAAGTGAAGCAATAAATAAATAGTCCTTGAACTGTTTCATGTTGTTGTAAACAAGATTTTGCACTATAGTGTGCAGACTCATATTTGAATATTTCTATGCTCTTTGCTAGTATGCATTGCATGCATTTATTTTCTAATAGTTTTGTATCTGCAACAGCAATTTTAGCATAAGTTTCCGATGATAAAAATACATTGTTTAATCTGGTGTGACATTAGATGGTTTTCTTGATTTCCATCAAACATAGTAAGGAACATGCGTACAATGGAAAATAGTCCCACATCGAGGAGTCGAAAAAACAGCATAGAAAATGTCAGATATAAAAGCAGCAGGATTCATTCTTTCGACTCATACCTTCCTCGGCCTTTTGGCTAAGATCAAGTGTAGTATCTGTTCTTATCAGTTTAAATGGTTCACATGATATTAAATTACTTTTTTGAGGGGGAGAGGTCATTGCAGTAGCTTGCTACTCGGCTTCTCTTGTGTCGTTAATGTGTTGCACTATAGCATTGGCTTGGCGCACCCCATCAATTCAAGTTTTAAATTTTTTATTTTTGGCAACATAGCATGGCCAATGTTAGTGCCTGTTTTGTCTTCATCGTCGAAATGCTGTGTATCAATTGAAGAAAATAATTGTTTAAAATGATTTTTAAATAAATTGTGTGATAACACGGTTATCAAGGCCAAATACATTTGTTTTATAGCCCTTGTTCTGCATCTGGTTTTGGATAGTGATAAATGATAATTCATATCTGCAAATTTTCCTACCTTGTTCAAGCACCCAAGAAGAATCTTTCATGTTTATTTTAATCTATGTTGCATTAACCATATCGACAGAAGGCATCAATTAATGAGAAAATAACAATTTATTGGTGGCATCTAGTAATATGCTACATTGTTTAAATTTATTTAAACACATCTTAAATTAATTTATACAATTATTTATTTACTTATAGTTAACCAAAGTATCAAAGAGAGAGGCTTAGACTAGGTTGGGAGAGTGTTTCGTATCTCCCACGGTGGACGAGTTATGTGAACCGTTTGATGAGTGGTGTTTCACATCTCTTTTACATTTTTTCCCTTCATCTCTCTCTTAAGAGGAACAGTACAGAAGAAAAGCATTAAACTTGCAGAACTTGTCCAATAAATCTTAAACCTTCCACAACTAATGACTTGATCTCTAATAGTTGATGCAATTATTTGAAAAAATTATACAAGGAATTCCTATAATAGTTAGTTAACAAAGAGAAAATTACAAAATTTGGGGTCAAGAATGCAAATTTTAATTTGGGGGAAGTGGGAGGCTGGGTGTGCTATCTTGAAGGGAGGATGAAGATCCTTTTGTTTAGGTTCCTAAACAGTGGAGTCCCCTTCTTCATTTCTCTGTTTGAATTTCATTTCATATGTGAAATTCTTTTAATTTAGTCCCTAAAAAAAGTATTCACTTTTAATCTCTATTTGTATTTGATATAGACTGTGTTGAGGATTAAAAGTATCTATTTTTTGTAAAAAGTTTTCAAAATAGAGAATATTCTTAAAAAGTGCAATATTATAAAGAACTAAAATTACTATTAAAATTTTATATAGACTATACTTGAAAACTCGTGATTTAAACTTATTTAACTCTATTATTAAGATTTGAATCTTCAATCATTGTTCCCAACAATTTTCTGCAATATTATAAAGGGCTAATTGTTTGACTTTTCTACATTAAAGTAAGAATTTCACATATGAAAATTTGTTTTGTTAGGTTACTTCGTAAATTCTATCCAAACCAATAGTTCTGGAAATAATCTTAAGGAAGGAAAATTCTGATTTATTAATTAAAATGAAGGACACGTTTCCTGGTAGTGTGCAGATTTTAAGAAATTAAATGAAGAGTTGATGGACATTTATATTAAAGTCAGATCATTCTATAACTTATTGTAGAATTCATAATTCATGTAATCATTCTCCTGGTAAAGTAAATAAAAGAAAACCATTCATGCACAATAAGTTTCTCAAATGTAAAACATCTTCCTTAGCTATTAAGTTATACTCATTTTATATTAAATTGAAGCATAGTATTTTGTGAAATTCAAAAACAAAATTGGTGATCTTAAGGGAACTAAATAATACTCCAAAGGGAACTGAAGTAACCAATGAGATATTTTGGTAGCTGCAAACCTATGAAGCACGGACACTCTTCGGATTAGACGTGTCCACGTTTCGGACACGTATCGTGCCCGACACCGAAACGACACCGACACATAATTACACTGAATCATGTGATTTTCTCAAATTATTAGCGGTGTCGGCGTGTCAGTGTCGTGTCCGGTGTCTGTATCTGTGCTTCATAGCTGCAAACTTAATCGTTAAAGAATCATAGCAGTCTAATTGTGCATCCATTAAACAAAAACCTGTAAACTGATAAATAATGGGGAGAAGGGGTGATTTATGCATTAACTCGCTCTCCCATACCCAAAGAGAGAACTATTGGAATATAAGAATCAATGAAGTCTGTTACAATTTGTATGTTACTGTGAGAAAACCTTAATTATACAGCACTACTGTCACTAATCACTATCACTATGAAGGATAAAAAAAGAAAAAGAAAAACAATTTGATTAACAATAATGCTAATAGAAAATTGAAAAGCAATTTCTTATAATGATATATATGTACATTTAATCAAAATCAATGCATCAAAAGAAACAGCACACAAAAATGACAAAATAGTAACTTCTAACTTGGCTCAAGATTGGTTTAGATCCCGTGAGGTTTGGCCTTGCCATCTGTGAAACAAAGTATCAAGATTATTCACAAGCTCCAAGCAATATATATATATATATATATATATATATAGAGAGAGAGAGAGAGAGAGAGATGCTTTTTGTTTCATTAGCAAGCAACCAATATACAATTAAATGTAAAATTATTCAAAGGGAAAATGGTAACTTCAAGAACCTTGATAGAAGAAATCTTGCAAGTGGGCTTAAGTTGCTATTTGGATGAGGTTCCTTGTTATGTTGTTTCCTTCGGCTATCAGCGTCCGCATTTTGGGTTTCCTCGGTTGACTTGGCCTTGCTGAATAGTTGGCTCGCCAGTCCTTGCAGGTCCTTCAATGAATCTTCCTTTGAACTGCACACACAAGCGAATGAGAGACAGATACTTTCGTTTTCGTTGAAATTGGTTTGTGTAATGAAAATTAGTAAAAGGCAAACCTTGCTAATCTCTGAAGCAATTTTTTAACAAGAACATCAGAGGATCTAGGTTTTGTGCCCTCCATATTTATTAAAGAATTGATAACTGCCCGCATAATTGGCCCTTCTGGATCGTCAGCAATGGCCTATATAGCAAACAAAAACATTAGCAATGGCCTGACAACCAACACAAACATGCTACAACAAATAATAACAGATTATATTCATGCTCTTAAGGTGTTGAAGCATACAAAACCTTCCATATAAAAATTTAAATCATCATGTATTAAATAGTAATGGTAGTAACTTTAAATGTATATATAGTTAGTAAGTAGTGTTAGTGCATCATACTCTGCTTCATTTCCAAATAAATTAAATCCTTATTGTTTACAATAGATGTAACAATAATTTAGAACAGTCCAGAATCAAACAAAACTAAATATTGTGTCTGAAAGGAGCCAAAGTACCACAAGATGCTCTAATTGGCATTGCAAGCTAATTTAGAACAAGAGGAAGGCATAACACAATGTTTGTTCCAACATACAGTTGGAAACAATAAGGATCAAATATATGTATGGTTTCACCTCTTTTAATGAAGGAATAAGCAAAACTGATAATGGTGCTGACGATGATAATATTCTAGCACTTTCTTCATCATCACTGGCATAATGCGATTTTGACATGCCCCTTTGTGCATCAATATATTCACGATATGATCTGGAAAAAAAAATGTTCCTTAATAATTTACAATCAAAACTTTATTTCATCAAATGAATTTACTTTAACCATTATTGCTATAGAAGTACCTGGAAGAATCAGTGCTGCTGGTCATTTGGTCTCTTTTGCTTTCCTGTATATCGCTATTGATTTTCCCCCTGGAATGTCTTTCCCGAGCATTAACTTTTCGACCTCCTTGGATAGCAGCCTTAGCCTGTAGGGACAGAAAGGTAAGAACGTGTTATTTATAAGAAATACCAATCTGACCAAGAAGTAATCACAAACATGTGTCTCCTACAATAATAAATGGCTAAATATGCACAAGAAAAAGTAAAAAGAGTGCTTAAAGAGTGGATTAAGAAGCAAATATACCCTAGAAATTGTGGGTAAACTAGCAAATATATAAAATGGGAAAATGCAATGGTAACTGTTCTCCGAATAAATCAAATGGCATCATGGAAACAAACTCACACAAAAAATGGGGGAGGGGGAAAAGGCTCATCATGCCGCACATTGATCAACTCACAAGTGAAATCACAACTTATATATTACAAAAGAAGAGAACCTCAGCTAGGTTTGCAGCACTGTCTTCAAGGGAGGCATTTGAGTTTCTGTCATGAAGTCCTAGTCGGGACCTTGGAGTCCGTGGAGAATCAGAATCATCATGTTGGCTACGCAAAACAACGGTTCCACTCATAGAATCATCGAAAGAAGCATAGCTGCTGCTGGACTACATTGCAGTAAAATTCTCAATAAGTGACTGCACAGATGAATAGTCAGTTTCTTATCAGAGTAACTCGGCTTGAATGCTACCTGGGAGCTCTGATCACGAAACACAGATGGCTTTGATCCTTTCGGAGATCGAATAACAACAGTTCCTGATCCATTCTCAGACAATTCATCCTGCAAATTGAAGATTTCAGAAGATCAAAACATTTTATGGCAGTTTATTCAAAAAAAAAACATAAAAAATTTATGGTTGTTTAAAATGAAACTTCATCGAGTTTGTATGAAATCCATCTTTAATTTATGACTGACACAACTCATTCACTTAAGATCTAAAGAGGAAATCTCTATATGATTATACCACCACAGACATTTTAATCATTTTTGGTGTATGCTAATAAATTGGCGGCGACAAAGGATGGGCACAAACTGATGCTGCTAGACAACAGTGGATTAAAATTCACATTGACTGCACAAATGATTGGTTTCTTATCAGAGTAACTCAGCTTGAGCACTACCTGGGAGCTATGGTCACGAAACACAGATGGCCTTGATCCTTTGGGAGAGCGTACAACAACAGTTCCTGATCCATTCCCAGATAATTCATCCTGCAAAATCAATATTTCAGAATGCATTTACATACGGTTTGACAAGGTGAACTCCTTTAATGATTACAAAACCAAAGACATTTAAGTTGTTATTTATGTCAGATAAAATGGGTAGCAATATAGGATGGAAAAATATAAATAATATCCAACGTTTTGTAAATACCAAAAACACCTCGAGGTTCCCCTTTAGAGATATGGCTACTCGATATATCATTCAATTCATTAAGTTCATAGTAAGAATCAATTACATCTTCAAACTGATTATCCGGATGCTCGTGATGGTAAGGAGCTCTAGGATCTTTTCCTACGGAACTTTCAAGTGATTGATTGGGTGCACTTCTATTGGCATATCCCCCTTGATAGCCAGAGTCTAGAGCTTTTCTTTGGGTAAACTGATTATATGAAACGTCGGTTTTCTTATCTCTAGACTGAGGTGGCCGCGAAGCATTTCGAATGGTTCCAGTACCCTCCGATTCACCAATGCTAAAGTCCCATTCAGAACTTTTCAAGGTTTTACCCTGACTGCTGCAAATTACAAACTGTTAACAAAAAAAAATCAATTTTCAAAATGAAAAACCAGTAGCCAACAGTCACAACCGACCTGGGTCGACTAATTTCTTCAACTCTAGGATCTCTTGCTACCTTCATAGTATTTGATGCATCACCCGTCCCTCTTGCGCCATTTCTAGATGCCTCCAGGTCTTCCTTAATTTGGTATTTTGGACGCTCTCTACTGTGAAACCACAAGGCATGATCTTGTCAAACCACGAGCTGGGAAATAATATTATAAATTTCAAATGAAAAAATTTGCTAAAAACGCACGGTGAAAAGGATTTTAGATGTTTTTTTTTAAAAGATAAAGGATTTCAGATGTTACTTTAAGATCTCAGCATTTATTTTTCTAAGATACACTAACTTCAGAATAAATACAACAAAGAGAAGAAAGAAGTAGCTAAAAGGAAAAAAGAGTAGAACAATTTTAACAAATATAAGAAGATATTTATCAATAACTCACACCTTATTCTTTCCAAAAGCTTTGGACTCTTCCTAGCATTCCGAATAAAACGGTCTTTGAGAAGTTCCTTAGCACTTGGCCTCTGGAATTGAAACCATTACAAGAGAGAAATTAAGAGATTGATATAGATGAAACAACTTCACCAGTTCCAAGTCAAGCCTAGTTTAAAGAAGTCTTTGATTAAGGAAACTATATAATCCATCGATTCAAGTTAATAGTGAGAAATTTCAACAGGGTCAATAATTCTAGTATCTTTGTTCTTGTTAAATTAGGATGCAAACTATAGAAATCAAAAGCTAAATATTTTAATTAATATTTCTTATGAAGCTTTTCTCAATAAAAAGATGTTCCAGACAAAGCAAGACAAAATAAAATTGGATGTTCTCACACAATTGACAAAACTGAACATTTTTCGCAAATTAAAACATAAAAAAGAACCTGTTCATTAACAAATATATGAGAACTACAAGTAATGTCAAGAGAAACTAAGAAAACAGTAGCAGGTGTATGGAAAGCACAGACACTTGCCTCAGCCGGAACCTTCTTCAAACATGATGAAACGAATTCTTTCATGGGGCGAGAAAAATGCTCATCTAGCTGCAGAAAAGGAGATTAAATGTCAACTATTTGTTTTCATTTCCTATGTTCACTAATAATTAGAAAATTTCATTTGTTTTCATTTTGTATAGTGTTTTCAGATATTTATAAAAGAAATGACAAAAAACAAATTGTAATAATCTTCGAGACAGAATCCAGTGTGAAAACATGAGATAAAAACAGAAACATTTCCAAACATCTCCACTAAGAACACGTTGTTGACTTCAGATAGTTCAAAACGAAATAATGATTTGTCTGATATTGAAGAACACAACCTGTGGAGGATTTTCTCGGGGTATGATGAAAAGCACCCTCATGGGATGAAGATCAGCAAGTGGAGGCTCCCCCTTTGCCATCTCAATTGCAGTGATCCCCAGAGACCAGATATCTGCCTGTGTATACAGAATTACAGAGATGATTCTTAGGGTAAAAAATGAATTTAGGGCACAATGACATAAAATAAAAATGGAAGCACAGAACCAAAGAATAAGATAACAAAAGATTAGTTGAATACTATATTACAACCTTCTCATTATATCCCTCTGAGTTCTGAATAACCTCGGGCGCCATCCAGAATGGTGTTCCTACAAATGTCTGTTGTTATCAAATATATTAGAATATCCAGTCAAAGATGAAAATAATAATTTAGATCCCACATATTTTTCGTTGTAGAAAGCATTTGATGCACTTGTTCTAGTAATGACAAAAATTTAGATCTATTAATATAAACCAGCAATTTGACATTCAGTTTTCTGAATTCATATCACACCAAGACACAAAATACTTAGCACCACATTTCTTTCACTTGGTGAGTCTATACATTGATTAGATTACCCAATTGAAAAAGGCATCATTGTGCTCTTGAGAGGAGGTTAAGTGCGGGATGATAAATTATAAAATAAGAGACGTAAGTTTAAATTTAGATGCAACAAATAAATATTATATCAATAACCCATCCATGTTAAAATGATAAATGGTTTAACCGTGATGAAATGTGTTTACCTTTCTCCTTGATATAGTTCTTGTCAACTGTGCAGAAACACCAAAATCTGCAACCTGGTGACATTTTTTACACAAGATTTAGATGTATGCATTTAAGTCCACATCTCACAATATTAGGTGTATCACTTTTTAAGTCATATGAAATACACAGATAAGAATTATAAACTCTTTCAGAGTACAGCATACCTTTACATCACCATTCTCTGACAATAAAATGTTTGCGGCTGCATAATAGATATGTAAATAATGTCAATTACAAAGTTAAGTGTAAATATGTAAAAAGAACATTTCCATGACTACAGAATTATGTTAAACATCCAGATCATATTTATATCTTCAAATACTTTAGTATCTTAAATCATCTCTTGGTAAAAGTTTCCATTATCCTTAATTTTTCAGATTTTGTTTTTTTGTTTTATTTGATTAGGATTAATAGTCTTCTATTAGTGTGTGTGTGTGGGTGCGCGTGTGTAAACTGTTTCTAGAATTTGGGTTTGAATCCAACTTAACCCCAGAAAACTGACTTCTAAAGTGAGGATTACCCAAGCCTTACATGCACAACTTAGGTCATATCTCTAATCGATGTGGTGCCTTCAAACACCCCCTCACGCTTAGGATTAGACATCAAAAGCATGGACTACTAATACGGGTGGAATAACCTGATCTTGACACCCTCTCACACAAGGGACATTTGGAGTGTGGACAAGTGCATGTATAATAAAACAGATTATGGCCAACTAACAGATCCAGATAGGCTCAGATATCATTTTAAAATTTTGGCGATAGGTCTAACTAAACCCCACAAAATTAGCGTGTAAGGTGAGCACGGCCTAAGCTTTATAAGAACTATTTATAAGAACTACTTATATCTTTGAATAGGCCTATCTAAGGAATAATTTCTATATTTTTTTATTTGTATCCTTATTTAGTTATCATTAGTAGTCTTTTATTAGAACAAATAGAACTCAGTTCTTTGTCGTTTAAATCACATCATTCACACAAATATCAAGATGATTTTAGTGCATGTTTAAAAAACCATTAAAACAAGATGAAAATGCACATTACTTGAATTTACAATTCATAGATTCGATATTATCATGATCGCGAGAAAACCTTGCGCAACTCAGATCCAAACATGCTATTATTGTTCTAAGTATTCCTTTCGTCATCATATGCCTAAACCCTATAATTTTGTCGCTGCATACGGAAGAAAGTAAAGAAACTTAAAAAATACAGCAAAACCAATGTGAAGGGTTGCTGCTGATACCTTTGATGTCTCTATGGATTTTTCCTTCGCTGTGTAAGTAATCGACAGCATGCAACAAGTCACGAAGAATGTAAGCAATTGACATTTCATCTAGGGGAGGACCTGATTGGAGCTACAGAAGCAAAACCAGCATTAACTCTATAGAATAGCAAACAAACACCATACAGCCATACTGAAAATTGATGTTAACAAATGTAGAAAAAGATGAATAGTGGCACACAAAAAAAGACCCTTAAAAACGGGTAAGGATCATCTCCATTTCTCAAAAGAAGTGGAGGCCTCCATTACTAATGTTTTGAGTGCACAAGGGTCTAATGCTACACAATATATGTCACCATTTTAAATAATATAAGCCTTTATAAACCAAAGACCTCGGTAATGAAGACCTCCAGTTCTTTTGAGAAATGGAGATCATTAAATCATTAACCCTAAGAAGAAAGAGAAAAACTTAATACTATTAATTCTGATGATGTTAAGTACAAACATCAATACTACTCCCTCCGTCCCATATTAAGTGACACAGTCGACTCTGTAACACATACCAATGCATATTTTGCATCTTTAATATCTTTAATTATCTATTAGAAAAAATTATGAAAATTTAATATTTTAAAAATATTCATCGAGACGAATCCAACAACATCTTATATGATATTATTTATCTTTGTATATAGTAGAAAAATATGGTCAAAGTTTGTCAGGTCAATAATGCACATTGTCAAACATGTCATCTAATATGGGACGGAGGGAGTATTATACAGACTAATCCTAATATATGATAATCAGAAGACAGAGAAAAACGGAAATTAAATGTTGTCTGAATAATGACAGGCTAACAAAGAAAAACGGAAATTAAATGATGTCCGAATAATGACAGACTATCATCATGGTCATATGTACAGAAAAGGGAAAAAAGAAAATAATGGAATATTTTTTCCTATAATATTGCTACTTAAATATTTATAACGCCCTGCAAGCCTAGTGTTTTGAACTAAAGACAATTTAATAAGGAAAGTACAAAGAAGGATAAGAAATCTTCCCAGAACAGCCAATCAAACAAACATAACAAAAGAGAGTGAATGTAAAAGACAAAATTCCAAAACGTCCAAGTCATAGAAACTAAATTAACCAACATATCTATAAATTCTAAGCTTAAATGCACTTTTGCCCTCTGCCATTTGAGCGAATTCTGATTTACCCCCCTTGTAAAAACAAAATAATAGGGATTCCAGCCTTGTAATTTAAAGATTCTTTGCTTTTAGACCTTCATAGCATTTGACAGTACAAAACAAATGATGTGGCAGAGGGTAAACCAAAATTTGCCCAAATGACAGGGGGCGAAAGTGCCTTTAATTCTGTAAATTGATGCCATAAAGGTCTAAAAGAGAAGAATCTTTAAATTACAAGGTTGTAATCCAAAAAATATATATTATAAGGGGGTAAACAGAAAATCGCTCAAATGGCTGGGGGTAAAAGTGCATTTAACCCTAAATTCTATTGCCGTTGACAATGACAAGGTTATTATACTTAAAACATATATGGTACCATAGGTAAGGAAATATAACTAAAACATCTAAATTTTTATTGAAATATGCATCATTACAATCTAGTTTTATGCATATCATTTCTTTGGTCAAGTCATAAAAGACGGGATAGGGTAGCCAATCCCCTTCCCTTAAACTCCCAATGGAGTCTGAACCTTTAGTCCAAGATGGAGTACTAAGTGCTCAGTCATTATTGACATTTTCCCTGACCATTCGGCCATATTCCGAATGTCTATACATCCACTTCAAGATGTACCCATTTTGTCCTGGCAGTAATTGTGCTCTAAGAATTCATGTAACAATTTTCTCTCTTGATTGTTTATTTGTCCTCTTTTGGTGTAAAGCATTTTTTCCAAGGATTTCCACCCTTCACTCCCGGTAATCTTCTCAGTCACAGAATTGTTTTTCATTTATAACACACGCATAAAATTAAATTGAATTACGCATAGTTTAAGGACAAGCAGGGGAAGTTTCACAAATAGAAGCATTACTGAACAAATGAAAGGATAGAAGAAATAAATAGAAGTAACCTACTAGGTCAGCAACAGAGCCGCCAGCCATATATTCCATTATTATCCATAGTTTCGTTTGATTGAGAAAAGAACCATAATACTCGGTAATGTATGGACATCGACATTGTGACAGAACGGAAATTTCCTGAAAAAATGAATTGATATGAAAAATTTAATCATTTGGGTGCATCAAATGTGAAGCCACAAGGAATCCCATAAGATGATTATACCTTCTGAATATCGTCAATGTCATCTTCTCTGTAAAGGGCCGAAGTGAAAGGAAATACAAATTAGAAAGTAGTAAGCATGAAATGCACAAGGATTCTGAGTGCAACACGGCACAACTATAAGCCTAATATTAACTACAAAAATGTACTCACAGAATGTCAAACTTATAGACTCATTACAAAATGAGGCCCACATGCTTTGCTATGTGTTCAAAACTTCATGCCTAACATGAAACGTACATAGTAGACTGATGATATAAAAGACTTCCATGCTCCATCAATAAATTCAATGGATACATAAGGATCAGAAAATTGCTACTACATCACAGTACCTATTGTATGGATACCAAATTATACATCACTCCTCACATGTAGATATTGGAGCCTAATGATGATAATATCTGTATGCATTAGATACTTTTAATCAAGATAAAAGCTCTAAATTCAGACTAACTCCACGCATATGAAGTCCTACACAGTCTGAGTGGTAATATTCCTTCTAATTTACATTGCAAACGAAGATTATTTGTTAAGATACAAATCAAGCACCTTGAATTTTCAATGCCCATTTGACTAACTTCAAATTTCATTACCAGACTTTTGCCTACTGACCCAGTGTCCTAATCCTTTATGTAGTTGAGTTGAGTCAAAATGTTTCTTAGCCCAACCTCAACATATTTCACTTCTTCCACTTGCAGTTTACAAAAGAAGAAGACGAGGAGACCAGGATATGGGAAAATTTTAGGTGAAAGAACTTTTAGATTGTGCTATCTGGTTTTCAACTAAATGTCAAAGGGGGAGTGATGCTCCTTTTTGAAAGATAAAGATAGCACAACTCCATTAAATTTAAAAATAAAATACCCAAACAACTCCTGCAGATATTCTTATTTTACTTATCTTCATTTTTTAAGGGTGTTGCATACCCTTTGGTAAAGTATGTAAACTGGATCCTATCAACAATGATCCCTTACCACATCACTGGAACACAATCATAAGAACTTAGAACTACTTCATTATGGTATAATCGAATATATGATGGGAGAAAATTCTTTTATCAAATGCTCCTATAAAATTGGTCAGCGCCCCTAATGTGGCCAATACTTCAGTTCCTTGAATTGGAATGTTCTTGAAAATAATAGAAGGGGGACAACAAACTTACGATTCTTCCAAATCAATCACTTTGATGGCAACTTCTTTGTTGAGCTCCTTGTCAAACCTGAAAATAAGATAGTATGACAAATCGATAAACAACTCATTGTCCATGTCTAACTTAAGGCCTGTAAATAACTCATTGTCCATGTCTAACTTAACACCTGTAAATAAAGAAATTTGGAGAACAAAAACTAGTTCTTTAGATCAGATAGTTTTACATATTTGTTATTACAAAGACAACTAACAAAAAAAAAAACAAATATATTTTTGGAAGTTCCTCTAATGTATTCTTTTATTACTATTTTCTTCTTGAAAGTGCTCTATAAACAATATCTTCAAACTTGCTAGAGTATATTATTTTCTGGCATCCTTGCAAGCAAAATTCTACTGTCATATATGAAAACTAACACAACTTGAAAAACTGCACTCTGCACATTAGGTTTCAGTTTGCAAAATCCAAGTGTCAGAGAGTACATCCTATATAGGGAGAACATAATCTATTTAGTTCTCTATATATATTAAGCTTTATTTGTATATAAGCTCTCATATAATTTGCTTCCATAGTTTCCTTATGTAACTGGTTGCGCTTTGGGGTTTCTCAAGTAATTCAATAACTTATTTGCCTGAGTAAGTCACAGTGATAAAACCCTAACACACCTTTCTAAATTACTTTCCATATTCAAGTCTTTCTAGACTGAAATTCAAATCAATTGGAGAATGAGAAATCAATTAAGATTTTGAGGAGTGACAATGCAAAAGAATATTTCTCCCACAAATTTTTGTCATGTATGTCCACTCATGACATCTTACATCAATCAATGTGTACAACTCAACAAAATAGAGTAGCTTAAAGAAAAAATTCCTATCTTAATTGAGGCTGCAATATGTTGTTGCATACAAACATGCCTTGTGTTTAAGGGACTATTGTGCCTTTGGTGGTTATCTGGAACAATGAAAAGCAAAATGTGGTCGCTCGATCCGATGTTGGGCCTGAATATCGAGCAATAACACTCGTTATTTCTAAGCTTACATAGGGAACAGAGTTACATTACGAGTTGAGGTTTGGAAATATTGATCAAATGAAAATGGACTGTGATAATCACATAACTGTCCACATTGCATCAAACCCAGTCTTTCATATAAGAACCAAACATATAGCAATTGATAGTCACTATTTATCAGGGAACAAGTTCTCGCTAAGTAAGTACCAATTGAGTTTATCAATTCTAGTGATCAGATTCAAGATGTTCTCACAAGTCTCTTTGAGATCCAAGGACAAAGTTCATTTCTAACTAAGTTTGGTGCATATGATTTGTAATGACAGTTTGCATCCTCTAAAGGTTCTATATTCACACTAGCATCAAGTTTGCAGATTTCATACATTATATTATTTCATGATATCAAATGGACATCTGAAAGAACAAACCTAAAAACTTTAGCCCCGTAATAATTGAATTCTCAATATTCCACCATCAGAATCAACAACACAGAAAGCCTTACATCAAGAACTGCTAACTAACCAATTGTATCACCAATGTGCACCTAGAACTACTCTTTTGATTTATTGCCAACACTCAAAGGCATTTTGATTTTGCAGGGCACATGAAACCAGTTCTAAAACTAACACTTACCCTTTATATACATCGCCAAATGACCCCTGTCCAATAAGCTCCAGCGAAGTGAATCTCGTTCCTGTTGCCTCAACTAGACCTGCTAAATCCTCCATTTTTAACAGCAAGTCGTTAACGCCTCATAAACATCTGAAACACCAAACAAACATGAGCTTAAAGTGAAATTCAAACATCTTCAACTCCCCCAACACTCTCCAAAATTAAAATCAAAAACAAACTTTTTCATTCAAAATATACCAATTTTCAAAACAGAACTTGCACGCAACATAACGAAATTAAACAATCAAACAAAAAAACAAACTTTTACATAAATTGCACAACCCCATTTCACAAGCAACACAATTTATGAAGAAATTAAATGAAATATCAAAACCCATCATAGAAAAATAATACAGAATGAGGTTGAATTCAAAACATCACACTTACTAGCAACATAACAAAACCAATCCAAAAATCCAAACTTTTTACACAATTGCACAACCCAATTACAAATTCTTATCAAAGTAAATGAAACAATCAAAACCCATAAAAAAAAAAAGTGAAACTTTAGACTGAAAACAAAGCATAATAGGTATGAGAAGTTAGGTGGGAGGGTGCAAAAAGCAAAATTGACTAGCCAACAAAACGTAACAGTGCGATGGAAAAGGAGAGCGAAACAACAACACCGAAATCGAGATTTGATAGAAGCATTTGAATGAATATCTTGAAGCATAAGATTGGGGAAATTGAGATTGAAACTTACCAATGGTTTAGGGTTGATTGATGGATCTGTTGATGAATTTGAGAGACAGAGAAGTGTTGTGTGCAGTTGGATCCTTCAACGATCGAAGAACAGATTTTGTCTCGAATATTATTTTTTTTTGGAAGATAGAATAAAAAAATAAAAAAAAATATTTTGTAAAAAAAATTATTATTTTTTGATGGAAAGATTTTCATAATTTTAGAAGTTAAAAATTATGTCATTTTTTGAAAGAAGTTAAAAATTATGTCATAGAAAATATTTAATTTCTTTGATAGAAAGATTTTCAAAATTTTAGAAATTAAAAATTATTTTCAATCAATTTTTTTGACTAAAAGGAAAATAAAGGACAAGAAAAAACAAACTAAAAAAATCATTTGTCCCCATATAGAATAAATTTTAGTTGGGGTGGCAAAATCCCTATCTTCAAATGATTGACATTAATAGCATTAAATTTAACCAATCAATTAGCATATGTGTTGTCTTCTTTGAAGGTAGGAATAAAAAAGACTATCCAAGTAAGATAAGAGAGTTTCTTGACAAGGAAAAGTAACTTTGTATGGGGATGAAAATCATGTTGGTTAGTATTAGAGATTAGATTCGAAGTTGACTCGGAGTCAAGTTCCATATAGATAACCAAGATCTCAAGTCATTTGAAGGTCTCTTTAAATAGCCAAAAGTTCATCCAATAAATTTGAAGCTCTATCACAAAATCCAAAAAATTGTGATCCCAAATTCTCATACTGTTTCTCACGAGGCCTCCAAAACCTGGATTATGATGATTACCAAATGAAGAGTCGCGCCACATTCACTTTAATATATCCTTTTGAGAGATTCCAGCGAACTTGACGAGTCACATGATGTTTGTTAGTGGGACCGAACACATGGACCGTTGAAGAATGATAAGAGAGTATAGCGTTAACTTCTTCACAACTAATTCCTCTTTTAAAAAGATAATTTTTTACTGGTACTTTTGCATGTATAATCCCCCAAGATAAATGGCCGTGTCTTCGAATAATTTTTATTTTATACAACGTTTTCCACACTTGTTGATCAATATAATGCCCTAGTTTATGGAATGTTGCTACTTCACCCCGGACTTTTAATAAATGATACGAGCTCGTCATAGAAAAAAAATAGTAGATCATGAAGCACCTTATACAAACTCATCTTGTAACTGGGAGAAAGATAGTAGATATCATGATGCATGAGATCTGAGACAAACATAATATCACATTTGGGAGATTTAGGAGATCAAGTCTTACGATTATTTGATAAAGAACTCAATTATCATCCATTACATTAGTTAGATGACCATTCTTGACTCTCTAAATTCCAATTTTCTCAATAACATCCAGGCGAACTTGCAAAGTACTTCTCAAAGTATAATTTCGGCACTAACCAATTGAATGTCTCAATAAATTGCTTCTAAGAAAATACCTTGCTTTCAAACATTGTGAGCTCAACAAATTGTCATTATGCATGACATCCCACCCTCGTTTAGACAATCTTGCAAGGTTAAAGTCATATAATGTACTAAGGCTCATCTTCCATTAACTCCAATGAATAATTATATGTTCATCTTGCTTGTTACACAACCCTTACTAATCATGCTTTTAGTATGCTCACATAAACTCATGGAAGTAGAAAACAATTCATCACAGACGTAGAAATTGATTGAACCACCGATTTGATCATAGTTAGATAAAATATTATATTGATTTCTATATGGTATTCTTTCTTTATTTACGAGACTTTATAAACGAAATTTATATTATAAAGGAAAAAGAATCAATGACAAAAACAAACAAACTTTTTTTTGTCGAAAAACATAGAAACATCGCTAGGAACATGTGTTTGGATTCACCACAAAAAAAAAAAAAAAAACATAGGTAGATTGGTTAGGAGAACTTTTTATCCCACCTTTCAATCCTCTCATGCGCCCTCCAAAATCCTCATTTTATCTCCAGTTAGATTACATAATTTGATGTGTGTTTTGGATTTTTTTTTCGGATTTAGAATGCAACTCTTTCATAACATAGAAAACAAAATCTACTATTAAATCACATTCAACCCCAATAGCAACAACAACATAATCCAGCCACACCAACTGAATAACCAACATATTTTAACAGCAAAACACAACAACAATAATAATTTCAACAACATAATTAAACACAAACAAAATCATGGATAAATCAAGCTAATTTCTTCACTCCATGCACATCCCGATATCTTCACAAGTATTGGGCCAATCAAACTTTCCCAAATAGCATGAACAAATCTCGTCAATGTAGCGTCTAACTCGACCAGGCCCTTCGAACTATACTGACCAATAACAAAGAATATGATTCTCACGTCGTCGTCATTCTGGAGTTTCATATGGGTGAACTGAACACACTCATCTCAGTCGATCGACGTACAAGGATATTCAGCATGAGGAATGCTAGAAATACTCATTTTTCAACACTCTCTCTAGCACTCACTCTTTTATTGGATGAAATCAATGTATGTCCCACCACTTTATACGAGTTCTATTTCCAAAGTGTAGGCTCACAATGATTTAAACCAATAAAAAAAAAAGTAATTATTAGAGAGATTATTCAAAAGAGAGTATTGCTAGCACTTCACTATTCAACATTGTCAACCCTTCTTGTGTAGCCATCGTTGAGACGACCATCTATTTGCTCAAGTGGATCCTTTAAATCACACAGTGTAATATCCATATGAATCCTAAACATATTGGGTTTTCCCTTGTTGTAGTATACTACAACTATGTTTGTGTTTATTTTTAATGAATAAATGTTCATGCTTTTGTGGTGTGGATTGTAAATAAACTAATACACCAATTTATAGTTTTCGTGCATTGTGGACCATGAAAACTGTATGTGCATTGCAGGCCACGAAAAACTTATATTTGACTGATTTTGATTACATAATTTGAATTGTATTGAACCCTCAGTCCACAAGGTTTTACTCATACTGGGTATTAGTATGTTGACAAGTTTCATATTTTATAAAGTGAATAGATAAACTATTTTTACGATTTCTATAATCCAAACAAGGTATTCACAAGATTTTGCAACACACACACTTTCTAAACATAATATAACAAAAATGAGTAAAATGTAACAAAATAGAACATCATATAACACATAATATTATCCAAAACGTAATACAGTAGCATTATCACATAATGTCATAATAACATAATACAACCGAGTTAAGATTGAGAAATACGATAGCCACAAAACCAACTATCTGAGCAATTCAACAAAAGCAAAAAGAGAAATAAATGCATAATGTGTATGACGAAGAAAATCCACTCTAAGGTATGCCTTCCAACAGCGCTGCATCTTTATTTTCATCCGGACGAGTCGATGAAAGAAACACCAAAGGAAGGACGGGCAATGTAGGGGGTCGTAACATCCTGATATTTTTATACATTGTATATGTCCTTCATAGTATTTTTCTAGATATATAATTTATTCAACAATTTATTTTATGTGCAAAGAATTTAAGAAAATTGCAACACTCTCTATTAGTAATTAATTTATCCATTTTGATTGATCAAACTATGTGACTATAATAGGATAATCTTCTACTTGTTTATTTTATGTCTTTGTCTTAGAAGTTATTTTGAATTATTGATTTTTGAGTTTATTTACTTGAAACTATAGTATGCTTGTTTAGATTAGCACCGTATATTTAATAAATAAACTTATTCTAATAGTTGTTTTAGAGGAACTTTATTTTAATAGTTGTTGTTGTTGTTGTTATTATTATTATTATTATTATTATTATTATTATTATTATTATTATTATTATTATTATGAGAATTTGTATATGGTAAAGGTATGAAACGTGAAAAAAAAAATACATAAGTATAGAAGTTAAGTGTGGACATGTACCATGACCTAGTCATAATACTAAAGAAAATTTCCTCTCCATGTTCTCTTATACATACGCATACTCCCTAATAAAGAAATAGCACACATTTTAGCACATGTTTTATTTCATCATCCTTGTAACTGCATTTTCTACTGTACGTGGATTTTTTTTGTGGTTACTCGATGTCTTAGGGTGGCGACTATCCCTATAGTTAGGTACCTAGCTATGTCCCTGTGTATGGGGTTTATAGTCGCTTTGCTTGAAGAAAATGTCAAAGGTAAAGGTTTTTTTCCCATATGTCCATACTAAGTGCTAGGATCATGTTATGAGATAGTGGTAGAAATTCTTGTCGTTAGGAAGGAAAAAGAAATATAATGATTAAAGTATTTTTATTTAAGTAGTAAAGTTTTGAATTTTATGAAGTTTATACATGATACCATGATTTGAAATGATGTGTGCGATGAATGTTAGGTTTTTACTATGTGTACATGATAACATGAATTATATGTTGATTGTGACTGAATTTTGAATTGTTAATAATGTCTGAAAGCAGTGATATGGGTTTTGAGAATGCACGTTTTGTTATTGTGTATGGATTTCCTCTTTGTTTTGCCTTAGTAGTGGGTTAATATCACATTGCTTTGTGGTGCCTAATTGGCTGGATTTAGTTTTCATTTTCATGATCATGCATTAACATATGCATCTGTGTGGTGCCTTAGTGGCTGGATTTACTAACCTCTTACACCAACATTTTAGGTACCAACGAAAAGATGGTCTATGCTTTGGCATTTTTACTTGACGTGCTTACGTGCACAAATTGGATTTTTGATTAAATTGTACTTTTAAAAATAATTTGAAGCATATTTATGTTAGAAATTTTTGTATAGGTTTTTATTAAGAATTTATTATTTGAAAAAAATATATATAGTAGCATAATATTATCCAACATAATAGAGTAGCATAAAAAATAAAAAATGTAAGAAAATAGAAAATCATACAACACATAATATTATCCAAAGCATATTACAGTAGCATCATACAGCACGTAATGTTATCCAAAACATAATACAATAGCATTATCACATAATGTAGTAATAACATAATACAACTGAGTTAAGATTAAGAAAAACGATAACGTCAAAACCAACTGATCAATTCAACAAAAGCAAAAAGAAAAATAAATGCATAATATGTATGACGGAGAAAACTCACTCTAAGGTATGCCTTCCGGCAGCGTTGCATCTTTATTTTCATCTAGACAAGTTGATGAAAGAAACACCAAAGGAATGATTGGCAATGTAGGGGGTGGTCCCACACCACAAGGATAATTACCTCAGAGAAAGATCCCTTAAATCTCGTACTTTCCTTTTTTGATCTAATCTCTCTATACAACGTAACAATGAGTTCTTCTTCACCGGATAAGGCAAAAGATGATGAGTAGCAAACTTTGTTTTCTTCTACAAGACATACATACTAAAACATGAAAAAGCAGAAGAATAAAAATAGCAACTTTGGTCCTATTTTAGATTATATAAACTGACTTGATGAATTCATTTTCGATTATATATGATGAAAAACATCGGTAAACCACAAAAAAAAAAAAATCAATCAAATAAAAATATTTAATAAAATGTATATTAACATCTTGTGTAGGTGTCTGAAATGTCTTCAATTTGAAGGATTCAACAAATTTAGTTGAAAACTGACACAATAAGAAGAGGTTCAAATCTATTCATTTTTAACGTTTTCAGGTTTAACTTTGAAAATGTGAAGTCAGAGAAAGTGGTTGAGCTCTACATATGTAATTGTACAATTAGGATTATATAATTCAGGGCGTGTTTTTTATTCATATTATATAATACAAAAGAGGAGGAAATTGAAAATGTGGAGGGTGTGCGAGAAGTACGGAAAGTGGAAAAAGAAATTATCATTGATTAGTTGCTAATGAGTGTTTAGAATTTGTAGGTTGGGCTCCAAGGTCCACTAATAAACCAACAACAATGAAGAGATTTATGCTCTTTACCCAACAAGCTTCGCTCGCGCCCAACTGAAATACCTAAACTACACATGCGTTAGTTAACTAACGCAAGTGTAAAACTTTGTGCAAGTTAAGTCATGCAGCGTGAGTTAAGTCACGCACAGTGACTTAACTCATTTTTTTTAATTTATTTACTATATTTAAATTATTTTATTTACTTTATTCTAATTTATTTGTTCACTATTTACGTTGTTCTAAATTATTTATTTACGTTATTCAAAATTATTTATTTACTTTATTCTAATTTATTTATTCACTTAAAATAAATATTTATTCGAATTTATTCATTAAAATAAAAAGAAATGAACTAAATTAATATTTATTCGGATTTATTCATTAAATACAAATCAGAAAATAAAAACAAATATAAATAAAAATAAATGAACAAAATTAATACATATAACAACATCTCATTTTATTAATAGAATTCATACAATAATTGATACATTTATTTAAAAAAACTAAATCTACTTATTTTCTTTTTACCCTCTAGGGGAAAAAGGGATCGGTCATGGGGTAAATAGTGACCAACCTTCTTGGGGGAAAAGACATCATCAACCCTTGGGCTAAATCTAAATTTGGTTTTTTTATACCTCAAGAAGATTCTTTTTATCCACGGTAAAAAGAAGAAAATTTAATTTTATCCCAAGGGTTGATCACTTTCTCCCCAAGTCGGCTAGCCACTATTTACCTCAAAACCGACCACTTTATACTAAGGGTGGCAATTGGATCCATGAAATCCATATCCATCCATTACAAAATTCATCCGATCCATCCATGAAACAATATTTTTTTTAATGGATTGTATCAAATCCATCCATTAAAAAATATGAATGGATCAAATCCATCCAATTGATTTTATAGATCCAATGGATCACTTTTAACTCTTTATTTTTTATCCAATGGATCACTTTGATTAAAAAAAATAACAAATTAAAAAAAAACAATTACAAAAAATAAAAGCTAAATAGTGAATAGCTTATTTCTTCCCCAATTAAAAACTCAACCCTAATTTCTTCCCCAAATTTCTCTTCAAATTTGAAATTCCTTCATAGTGCACCTATGTAGCAGATTCTGGCAATTCAAATTCCTACTTCCATTTGATTAAAATTCCGGCGATTCCTCCGACGATTCCGTTTTCAAATTAGGGTTTGCAAATTCCCGCGCTTCTTCCGACGATTCAAATCTGAAATCGATTCTTTTGTGCCTTTGTGAGTCTTTACTATATTGTACTGTGATTTTGTTGCGTTTTCTGAATTGGGTTTTATGAGATTGTTGTTGTTTGTGTTTTCTTAGTTGATTTTGTTGCGTTTTCTGAATTGGATTTTGTTGCATTTTCCTAATTGGGTTTAACAATTGTTTTCATATATTGTTGCGTTTTCCAATTTTATTCATTTTTCTAATTGGTTCAATTACTTTTGGGAAATTTATTGTTGTATTGTTTCTGATTTTCTTTAGTAGCTTTTATAGCAGCAATATATGAAAATTGCTACATTACGGGACTCAACAACTTTTCCTGTTATGTAGCAACTAGCAAGTAGCAACTAAGGTGCAGTGAAGCAAAATCAAAGTTGTGATTCTATTTCTCTTAGAAAAATGACAAGCATACTTCAATATGTTTAGAGTTATGATAGCACATTTGTCATGATCTTGGACTAGAATATGTTTTGTTTTATTATGGTGTGTGTAGTATATGTTTTAGAGTTGCATAAGTTTTGAGAGAATTAATTGTGAACCAAGTTAGGATTTCT
>Ga0228710_1001494_pt1 | contig 35196 bp, 17 predicted proteins | sample MedpolnodulmetaG_FD_177995 | JGI IMG/M metagenome (GOLD analysis project Ga0228710, IMG submission 177995) | Root nodule microbial communities from Medicago polymorpha collected in Santa Monica, California, United States - pink nodules | ecosystem: Host-associated > Plants > Roots > Nodule... | reverse complement strand
TGGCATGTAACCAAAAAAAAAAAAAAGACTACGTTAGTTGATGACAATTGAACTTATTTGCAATACTTTAAAATTAACACATAAAAAATTTGAACTATATTATAAAAATAATAAATTTAATGGTATTTTCGACGGATTAGACTCGCTTGTTCACAAATATGCAATTGCAAATTTGTTATCCACATCAAATCACTTTGAGTTTGAACAAGTTGATTCAAATTAGACCAACATTTAAAATAATTAAGATAAAATGCAAGGTGAGTTGGCTCAGAGGTTTGAACGGACCACTTGAACTCATATATTTTTTTTTAGAGAAATTACACAAGAGTAGAAGGTAAGTAGGCAACAAGATATGCCGTTAAGTTTTTTTAGATGACAAAATAAATCTTCGTTAACACAACATTCACGAATCAAAGAGACATAACATTGCTATGTATGACTCTTTGAACTCTATGTAGAAGGTCAACAACTTCTGGTGATAGGAAACCGAAATTGTCAAAAACAAATGGTATAAAAGCATCATTTGATTGTCAGAACACGCTTTCTCATGTTTGACTACTTTACTTGACTCAACTTTTAAGGTTGCTGTCCTACGGTAAAAGACCTGACCCCTAATCCAACAAGTGATGAAACTCCGGTTAAAACAAGCATGTTTTTCTTCTACCTCTTCATACTCTATAACATCCGCAGACCTACAAACCGAAGTGTCGATCTTTTATCTACTAGATGAGTCTACTCATAATAAAATTGAAGGAACTTATCTGTGACTGCGAGGTTATAAAGAAGGCAAGTAATTTCCTGAATGTGACCGGCAATCTATTTTTGACTGATCTATTTTCCAACCCCTGCAATCATTTCACAAAGATAACTTGACAGGTAATACAAATGATGGAAGAAGAACATCAGAAAGAATCACATTAACTAAACACATACCGTTATTTTGACTCATTCAACATTTTTTCTAAGAAAAAAGAATCTTATTTATATAATAATTTTTCTTAAATAAAAAAAGATAAATAATCTCCCAAAAAAAGATAGTAGTAAAATAAAATACGTGATCTATCATCGTGCTTGCTTGATCATAAAATTTTCAAAGGGTATATTGGTCTCAACACGAGGGATAAAAAAAGAGCAAAGGAATGCCACGTGGCACGATTATAGAAAGTTGACAAAGAGAGAAAAACAGAGAGGATAATAACGCGTTCATTTTCCTTCTTCTCCTTCTTCCCTCCTTTTTCTGACATCACATTTCTGCAAAATTCCTTTTTTCTTCATTAAATTCAATTCAATCTCATTAAATTATTATTATTTATTTATTTTTCAATTGACCTTGGATTCCCCATTTTGCCCCTGTCACAGCCATTGATGTATCTTCTGTTTCATTCATTCTTTTGAGTTTCTCTTCAATAGTTTCTCTGTCTCTCTGCAACCGACCGACAATCCCTCTGTTTCTTTCCATTTTTAAGGTTTGTTTCTGTCTCTTTATCTTCTTCTTCTTATTATTCTTTTGTTACTGTTTTAATTAGATTTATTCCATTCATTTTCATACCCCCCGAATCTAAACAAGAGAAAAAGACGAAACAGAGAAAAACAATAATACCCCTCCCTTTTGTTGTGTATATTCCTGTTTTTTGTTTTTGTTTTTTTGGGTTTTGACTTTTTTTTTTCAAGCTGAAAAAAAAAACCTTTTTGTTTTGGTTACATTATTATTGGTTCTGTTTTTGTTCTTTTCTACTTTAATCGTTTGTGTCCAACGGTTTGGGAGATCCAATGGACATTCTCTGTGATGATGATAAGAAGGAAATAAAATTAGAAGAAGCCAAAGGTGAAGAAGAACTTTGACCATTGCAAATTATGGTTTATGACTTCATTTGTATAATCTATGAAATAAAATTGTGTTTTTGTAAACATTATTATACCTTTGTTATTTCAATAGCAAAACGCATAAATTTATCGTTTTTTTGTTACCATTTCATCTAAAGTTGTCTTCTTATGCAACTTATGTTATACTATAAAGCATAAAATGAATTATAGTTATCCATATATTCAAAACAAAAAATTCGCCTTCTCTTTGTTGGATCTGTGGTGGGTTTTGTTTATTTTGCAGATCATGTGTTTGATATTTGTTGTCACAGGTATTCTGGATCCTCTGAGAGAATTGAAGATGCCGGGAATTGTTACAAACGGGGTTCATGACGACGGGGAAGTTAATGAGATGAATGGGAACCATTCTCCCACTAAGGAAAGCTTAACTCCAATCAAGTCTCCAAGGAGTTCAATGAGTCCGCAGAGACGTCAAAGTGTCGGTCCTAATTTCCCGGATGAAGGGGTTGTTGAGCCTTCGATCGAGCAGCTGTATGAAAATGTGTGTGATATGCAGAGTTCTGATCAGTCGCCCTCGAGACAAAGTTTTGGATCTGATGGTGATGAGTCTAGAATTGATTCGGAATTGCACCATTTGGTTGGGGGACGCATGAGGGAGTTGGAGATAATGGAAGAGGAGGTGGAGGTGGAGGTGGGAAGAAGGCCAGGAGAGAGTTCTAGCGGGGAAACATCTTCTGGAATGGGTAATTTATCTGATGATAAGAAGTTGGATATGGTGGCCGAGATTCAATCTGGTAGTAAAAGTCCGGTGATTGAGATTCAATCTGGTAGTAAAAGTCCGGTGGTTAAGACACGATCTAGTAGTAAAAGTCCGGTTTCCTCAGAAAAAATTGTCAAACCACTGAATTCAACGTTGGGCTCTGACACTTCACCAAGATCAAAACCCAAAGGAAAAAGTCCTCCTGCTAAAGCTCCTCTGGAGAGAAAGAATGATAAGCCTTTGAGAAAACAAACTAGAGGAGTTAATGGCGTGAAGAATTCAAAGAATTCTCCTTTGGGAAAGTCAGTGTCATTGAGTCGCATTGAGAATTCGACTGAATCAGCATTAGATAAACCAGAGCGGGCACCGATATTACTAAAGCAAGCAAGAGATCTTATGTCAACTGGAGATAATCCGCACAAAGCTCTTGAGTTGGCTCTTCAAGCAATGAAACTGTTTGAGAAGTTTGGTAATAGGAAGCCGAGTTTGGAACTGGTTATGTGTTTACATGTTACCGCAGCAATATATTGCAGCCTGGGTCGATATAGTGATGCAATTCCCATTCTTGAGCGTTCGATTGAGATTCCTGATATCGGGGAAAGTCAACAGCATGCTCTTGCTAAATTTGCCGGTCACATGCAACTTGGAGACACCTATGCTATGTTGGGCCAGCTTGAGAATTCAATAATGTTCTACACTGCTGGGTTTGAAGTCCAGAGGCATATTTTGGGAGAAACAGACCCAAGAGTTGGTGAAACTTGTCGGTATTTGGCTGAAGCTAATGTTCAAGCTTTGCAATTTAATGAAGCAGAGGAGCTCTGTCAAATGGCTCTTGACATTCATAGAGAAAATAGTTCGGCCCCATCTATTGAAGAAGCTGCTGATAGGAGGCTCATGGGTCTTATATGTGAAACAAAGGGGAATCATGAAGCAGCTCTTGAACACCTTGTTTTAGCCAGCATGGCAATGGTTGCAAATGGCCAAGAAGAGGAAGTGGCATCTGTTGACTGCAGCATTGGAGATACATACTTATCCTTGTCTCGATATGATGAGGCTGTCTTTGCATATGAAAAAGCGCTAGCAGTTTTCAAGACCAGCAAAGGAGAGAATCATCCAGCAGTAGGGTCGGTCTTTGTACGTTTGGCTGAATTGTATAACAGGACAGGGAAGATAAGGGAATCAAAGTCGTATTGCGATAAAGCACTTAAAATATATGAGAATCCAATGCCTGGAGTTACTCCAGAGGAGATTGCTAGCGGTCTTACGAATCTGTCAAGTATCTATGAGTCGATGAATGAGGTTGATCAGGCACTCAAGTTACTGCAGAAAGCATTGGGAATATATAATGATGCCCCTGGTCAGCAAGGAACAATAGCAGGAATCGAAGCTCAGGTGGGGGTTATGTACTACATGTTGGGAAACTATACTGAATCTTATAACACTTTGAAGAAAGCAATCACAAAGCTTCGTGCTATTGGAGAGAAGAAGTCATCCTTCTTTGGTATTGCTCTTAATCAACTGGGGCTTGCCTGTGTGCAGCGTTATGCCTTAAGGGAAGCTATAGAATTATTTGAGGAAGCTAAGAGTGTTTTGGAACATGAGTTGGGGCCTTATCACCCTGAAACTCTTGGAGTATATAGTAATCTTGCAGGCACGTACGATGCAATTGGAAGGTACACATCTTTTGTGTTCCCTTCTGTGTTTCCGCCTCTGCTAGCAAATCTTTTTTTCATTATTAGAGTATATCAGCACCTTTAATTTACTAAGGTATTGTCTGAAGCAGGCTAATAATATAATAATAATGTTTTATAATTATAGATTAATAGAATGCCTGATCGAGTCATGCTACTCATGTGAAATGATAACTGATTTTATTTGTGGCATTCATGGTGAAGATTTAGTTGACTAGATTAGATACTCTATTTATTAGCCTTCTTTTTATTAGTAGAAGTTAAATTCATTATTTTGGAGTTTACCACACTTTACACACATTGTGCACCAACCACTTATACTAGACCCCAATAAAGAAGGGTGGGGAGTTTGATTCTCCTTTTGAGGCCTTGTGGAACTATGAAATCTTTTACTTCTTTATAGGTTATGACATCGACCTTTAGATTATGATTATCCAAATATGATTTGGTGTCGAAGTTCTTTTCTCCTTACAGGGTTTGATCTTCTATTTCAGGTTGGATGATGCAATTCTAACTTTGGAGCACGTTGTTGGTATGAGGGAGGAAAAGCTTGGGACAGCGAATCCCGACGTGGATGATGAAAAGAGAAGGTTGAGTGAGTTGTTGAAGGAAGCCGGTAGAGTTCGAAGCAGAAAAGTCAGGTCACTAGAGAACCTTTTTGACGGCGACGCTCGCACTTTAAACAACCTTGTCATCAAGGCCTAATAAGGATTTCTTTGATTCTTTGATGCTTTACAGGAACACAATGTGAAAAATTGAAGGGATAAGCATATCCTGACAGTGTTAATATACAATATGATTGACGAGTGTTGTACTTAATGGGGTAAAATGGAATCATTGAAAAGTGGAATAATTTCTGCTAAAATTTTATTTGAGCTGCATTGTTTGTATTTGTATGATACGTGTAAGTCATTGTGGTATACAGATTAGCCCTTTATTTGTGTATACAACATTTGCCCCCCTTTGTTTCGTTTCATATATAAAAAAAGAGTCAAGACTCTGTCTGAAACTTTTTGCTATGGTATAGTGTTTGACAATTGCATATATGTTGTTTCTGAAAATTAAACTATGGTAGTGATTGAAATGAATAAAAAGATAGTAGTATACCATATCATTGCACTTTATTTCATTGCAGAATACCGATCCAAACATATCCTGAAGTAAACCAACTGCTGTTTTTATTTTTGGTAAATCAAGACATCCTCCACGCGCAACTACATAGACTAATCTTTTGAGGTAATTGAGATCCATCAAGTTATTGACATCTTCCAACAAATATTTTTTCATACGCACATGCCAGAGATTGAATCCCAAATTTGTTTGATCTCCATATACTACCCATTACTTGCGGTCGTTGCCTACTTAACATCTGGAAATTTAGTAATACATATCATCTTTTAATTTTCTCTCTTAAGTACAAATGCCTTAGCATTATTGGTTTTAAAATAGACATTATACTATTAAGTACTAATTGGGATGTTCCAATGAGTGCAGCTCAGTAAGTATGAACATTATATAATATATGCAAGGGTTGGAGTTCGAACCTCAGACTCCCTACTTATTTTCTAACCACAAGGCTTTTTGACAAAAAAAAAGTACTCACGGAAATGTCCTGAAGTATATGAATTCTTAAATACATTATTTTTGAAATTTATTTAAGGGTTCTTATATTTGTACAAAACAAGGAGAGAGGAGAAATCAAGAGAGAGAATATGTGTAGATTGGGCGGAAGAGGTGTCCACCAATCTTTTATGTTTATTTAATTAGGATTAGGATATGATTTATAAGTTTGTACAACCGAACTAAATACTTGAGATAGTGGTTCAAAGCTTGATTCCGTAATTGAGGATTTAGATTGTAATGGGTTCAGTAACATGAGTCTTATACTTCCAAAGCTTGAATTCTCCACTCACAAAGTCATAGTAACCCCCCAATAGTGCTAAGTTCTTGTTCCTTATTTCTCTATCAACATATGGATATGTCTGAAGGTTTACTAATGAGTTATTCACTGATTCCTGCATATATAAAGTGGTAATTAATTAATAGTTGAAATTTTGAAGTATGGTTGCTGAATGGAAATTAAAATATACTTGCAACTTTTTTTTTTTGAAACAAAATATACTTGCAACTTAATTAGCTAACCATTTCACAGAATTCACATTGTTGCTCGAAACAACAGAATTTATGTTCTTTCAGGACCTTGACTTTGGAAGGTAAACCAATTTTCACCCAATCATCTATGAAGTCACTGTATAATTCAATTAAACCATAACAAAGGTTAACATTCACAATTTTCATGCATTTTATTTTATGTTACTGTTATGTAGAATTCAAGTCTCACTATGGAGCAGAACCATCCTCTGGATGACTCATAAGCCTTGATATTCCGCCGCAGCGACTATGTCCTATAACCAAGATGTTCTCCACCTGAAAAAATTAATTGATTTTTATCCAAAAAAAACAGAAAACTTTTTTGAGAATATAATGGCAAAATTATGAATATTGATGCAACCTCAATCTCAATCACATTATGGTTGTAGAGACATTAGAAACCTTAATATGTCACGACCTATATTGCAGTCACACACTAATTTTAAAACACTTATGAACAAAAGCTAAGCATTGTTAGTTTTTAATTCAAGTTAGTTGAGATGAACTCAAAGTTAGTTAAGATAGAAAGTAGTTATATAGTTTGTTATGGTTGTTAGCTACTTTTAATAAAAGTTTGTTAGGTTTTGATTGGGTACTTGATCAGCAAGTATTGTACTTAAGCTTGTATATAAGTATGATGTTAACACAGTTTCATTGCTAATGAGAATAACAAGTTTACAATCAATAGTTCATTTTATTCTTCTCTCTCAATTTCTCAATTCTCTCTTTGAAAACAGATAACTTACAGTGCAAGCTATCATTGTTGCGCTATCAAACATTACCTTTAGAGCTGTAATAGCATACTCAAGGGTTGCACCAACTCCACTGTATTTTAGCTGTGGAATAGAAATTTAATGATTAAAAACTCTTATTTATCATATAGCAATTCATTTGTTTAGAAAAATAGTGAAGTAGACCTGATTAAATGGAGGAACCATGTTAGCAATGTTTCGGACCATGAAAGCTTCACCAGGTTGAAAGTTCAGGATAATAGAGGGACTCACTCTAGAGTCGGAGCAAGCAAATACCATAAACTACAGCATATAAATGAAATTTGAAAATTAGATTAATATTAAAGGACACAAAAAATAGAAACATATACTTTTGTATAAATCAAGCTCTAAATAATTAATCACCTTGGGGGATTGGCCTTTAGCAAGTCGATCATACAATTTCCGGTTCTTGCTGTCATATATAAAAGCAAGCATGAATGAATCCAAAAAAAATTACGTACTTGATAATTGAATTTGAACTATCTATAGGCATGATATATAAATTTTATTATTTAATTTACAAGTTTACTCGAAATTGTTGAGCTTGAAGTAAGTAAAACCATCAATGATTCTCTGCTCAGCAGGATCAATTGGATGACATCCCTGCAACTCAACTATAAGATCCTCAATTTTTGCTGTGGCCACCTCATTAAGTTCCTCCTTCTCTCTGTAACCAATAAGTTTCAGTAATAATACTAATGTTATAATTTTTGTATCATTAAATTCAATTATGTGTGCATGTTAGTTTTCTTGTTTGAAAAGTAATTAACCTGAGAAGTTTCTTCAGTTGTTCAATGGCTAGCTCAGATGATTGATTTGCCATATTTATTCCTTTCTGCAGTCTGTCAAAAATTGCAACTAATTAATATGAAACTACTTAAACAATCAATTAACAATTGATAGAGTAAATGCATGGTATAGTATTTTATTACAAAAGTAAAATATATGGAAGCAATGGTTATGAATTGAAGGAATTTGTGGTGCAGAATAGATGGATACCCCTATGCTTATGTGAAAGAATGAATTTGCAGTGTTTGCTATATCAATTTTTGGTTTACCACAGAAACATAGTAGATTATAAACACATCAAAAGTCAAATTTTTATGTTTATACCATTTGATAATTCTTTTGTAAAATGTGATCGCGCTGTCAGAGGAACGAAAGCTCAGACTTAATATTGTATTTAATTTTTTTAATGAAAAAAAAAAAAGACTTGGTTAGTTATTTTTTAACTCACACATCAAGTAAAGTCTTTTTTTATTTGTCCATTTTTTTTCTTCTTTTTTTTTGTAAAAAAACCTTATACATTAACTCAAGTCTTTTTTTTTATTTGTCAAACAAACTCATACATTAAATCAAGTCTTTTTTTATTTGTCAATTTGTAAATAAAAAAGTTCATACACTATAAGTTCACTCTTTTTTTCAATAAAAAAAGTCAGGTCGTTTTTTTTCATTCGAAAAATCACTTTCCTTATTTGACCAAAACAAAATTTGACCTCTTCTTTTACAAATTGACAAATAAAAAAAGACTTGATTTTTTTAATGAAAAATAATAATGTATGAGTTTTTTTTGGATAAATAGACGAAATAATAATAGTCATTACAAACTCATACGCACAAGCAAAAAATATATTTGGGAGATATTCTTATAATATTCTAATTTCTAAACATGATTTCGAAAAAAATTCAAAATTTCGAGTGATATACATGAGGTGACTTAACATCATAGATCAAAGTGGTGATAGAAAAATTTTTAGGACTAAAAGTTGAAGCAAATTTTTCGGAGAACTAAAACAAAAAATTGAGATATTTTTAGAGACCGAAAATATATTTAACACAATATTAATTCTTTAACACAATATTCTTTCCACGAGGCATTATGATTTTTCAATATGGAAATTTTCTAATAATGGTTTCTTTATCTATATTGCTCACCATGCTTTGATTGCTGAGGAACCCAACCATATAGAGTCTCCTAATTTTTCAACATAGTGTGGAAATGGGTAGGTCCTCCCAGAATATATATACCTTTCCTTTGGAAGCTCTCTCATGAGAAGCTCTTAACTAATGCTGAAAGAAAGCATCGCTGTATGTTAGATGCTTATGTTTTTCCAAGATGCTCTCAAGCCCCCGTAAACCATCATGCATGGATGATGAGAAAGTGGAGCTCATCCTTTAGTCTCAGGTTTATCCCAATGGATCAAACGTCTAATCCAAAGGCAATGATCACTGGTTTTTGGTGTCATGGTTAATATGTTATGGCTTGACAGGAACCAAATAGTTTTCCCAGGAACATCCCTTAATCATGAGCAATTCATACATTCTTTTGATAGTCAATTTTCTTCCATCCATCATCATTAATATCTTCGGCATCCTTCCCATATCGAGACTTGCAAGAGTGAGATTAAACTTCTGACTTTATATTCCTAGATATGTTATTCCTAAATATAAGTTTTGAGTCCGTGAAGCAAACGCCCCAAAAAAATTATTATACGTTATATCAAAGGTTTAACTTCGCCCATTTGTAAAAAAAAAAAATAATAATATAACTTTAACATACCCTTTATTTTCTTTACTAATGGTCATTGCCAACTTAATATCTGGAAATTTAGTAACATAGACGATGATCTTTTAATTTTTCCCTCTCAAGTACAATTGGCTTAGCATTATTATTGGTTTTTTTCTTTCCTAAAATAACATTATTATACTAATAAAGTACATGGGGATGCTTTGAAATATAGTATTCTTGAATACATTATTTTCGAAATCTCTCAAATACACAAATAAACTATAGTTTTTGAACAAGAGAGGAAACTACAGTTATTCCGGTTTCCACATAAAATATCCTCACAACCAAACTATTAAACAAGAACATCTGCAAACAAAAGTACATAATACTAAAGAACGAGTCACTTGAGAGTTGAGATAGTATGTGGTTCAAAGCTTGATTCCTTGAGGATTTAGATAGTCATGTCAAGGCCTTTTAGAGGGATGGTAACGGGTTTAGTGACATGAGTCTTATACTTCCACAACTTGAATTCTCCATTCACAAAATCATAGTAACCTCCCAATAGTGCTAAGTTCTTGTTCCTTATTTCTCTATCAACATATGGATATGTCTTCAGGTTCACTAATGAGTTATTCACTGATTCCTGTAGATATAAAGTGGTGGCTAATTAATATTTAAATTTTTGAAGTATGGTTGCTGAATTGCAACTTAATTAGCTAACCATTTCACAGAATTTGCATTGTTCTTTGAAATCACAACATTCATGTTCTTTCAGCACCTTGACTTTGGAAGATAAACCAATTTTCACCCAATCATCTATGAAGTCACTGCACAATCATTCAATTAAACCATAAAAGTGCAAATATTAACAATTTTATTTAAGGTTATTGTTATGTAGAATTCATGTCTTACTATGGAGCAGAACCATCCTCTGGATGACTCATAAGCCTTGAGATTCCACCGCAGCGACTATGTCCAATAACCAAGATGTTCTCCACCTGAAAAAATTAATTAATTTTTATCCCAAAAAAAGTAATGATTTTTTTTCTTTTAGAAAGTTATGGCAAAGTTATGAATATTGATGCACTCTCAATCGCAGTCACATTAGAGTTAGAAACCTTAATATGTCACTCTCACAAACAAATTTTAAAACAATTTTGAATAGAAACTAATCATTTACCTTTAGAGCTGTAATAGCATACTCTAGGGTTGCACCAACTTCACTGTATCTTAACTGTGGAATAGAAATTTAATTATTAAAACTCTTCAACAATAATGTATATATCATATAACAATTCATTTCGTTAGAAAAATAGTGAAGTAGACCTGATTAAATGGAGGGACCATGTTAGCAATGTTTCGGACCATGAAAGCTTCACCAGGTTGAAAGTTCAGGATAATAGAGGGACTCACTCTAGAGTCGGAACAAGCAAATACCATAAACTACAACATATAAGTGAAATTGAAGATTAGATTAATATTAAATGAAACAAAAAAGAGTTACATACATTTTTGTATAAATCAAGCTGTAATAACTAATCACCTTGGGAGATTGGCCTTTGGCAAGTCGATCATACAGTTCCGGGTTCTTGCTGCCATATATAAAAGGAAGCATGCATGAATCCAATTTTCAATTTTTAAAATTGATGAAGGGAGAACTTGTTATTCATTAAATTAACATAATGAATATTTTAGGGTGATACACAAAGGGAATTTAAACACCTTTGAAATTATACGGTCAAACTCTTACTGGAACTCATAAACCATGAATCCAGGATATAGAAGACTTGATATTTGAATATGAACTAACTATAGGCATCATATTAAAATTTTATTGAATTTGCAAGTTTACTCGAAATTGTTGAGCTTGAAGTAAGTAACTATTATTCTCTGCGCAGCAGGATCAATTGGATGTGGATGACATCCCTGCAACTCAACTATGAGCTCCTCAATTTTTGCTGTGGCCACCTCATTAAGTTCCTCCTTCTCTCTGTTACCAATAAGTTAAAGTAATACTATATGTTATAATTTTATGTATCATTAAATTGAATTATGTGTGCATTTTGTTTTCTTGTTAGAAAAGTAATTAACCTGAGAAGTTTCTTCAGTTGTTCAATGGCTAGCTCAGATGATTGATTTGCCATAATTATTCCTTTCTGCAGGTTGTCAAAAATTGCAATTAATTAATATGAAACTACTTAAATAATCAATTAACAATGGATATAGTATTGACAAAAATAAAATAAAAATGGATATAGTAAAATGCATGGTATTGTTTTTCTTGACAAAAGTAAAATATATGGAAGCAAGGCTTATGAATTGAAGGAATTTGTGGTACAGAATAGATGGATACCCCTATGCTTATGTAAAAGAAGGAATTTGCAGTGTTTGCTATATCATTATTTGGTTTACTGCAGAAATGTAGTAGATTATAAACACATCAAAAGTCAAATTTTTATGATTATACCATTTAATAATTCTTATGTAAGCTTGTTCAAAAAAAAATTCTTATGTAAAATGACCATTCAAAACATAATAATTTCTTTTGTAAAATGTGATTGCACTGTCATAGGAACGAAAGCTCAGGTTCATGTACTCAATATTTTTAATGGAAAAAGAAAGACTTGAATTAATGTATTATTTTTTTATTTTTATTTTTAAGATCATACATCAAATCAAGTCTTTTTTTATTTGTCATACTTAAATCAGTTTTTTTCTTCTTCTTTCATTTGTCAAACAAACTCATACATTAAATCAAGTCTTTTTTTACTTGTCAATTTGTAAATAAAAAAGCTCATACACTAAGTTAACTCTTTTTATTTTCAATAAAAAAGTCAGGTCGTTTTTTTTTCATTCGAAAAATCACTTTCTTTATTTGACCAAAACAAAATTTGACCTCTTCTTTTACAAACTGACAAATAAAAAAAGACTTGATTTTTTTAATGAAAAATAATAATGTATGAGCTTTTTTTTTGGTAAATAGACGAAATATTCCAATTCACACAAGTAAAAAATAATAATATTTTGGGAGAGATTCTTATAATATTCTAAACATGATTTTGAAAAAAATTCAAAATTTCGAGTAATATACATAATATCAATTCTTTAAATAGCTTCCCAATATCAAAATAGCGAAATATGGTTAAATAAATGTGTAGTGGCGGAGCTAGACAAAAGTTTGGGGTGACCGCGACCAAAATAAACTAAAATCTATGAATCATATTGCATACAACACATTTAAGTTGTAATAAACCAAAAATCAATCATTCAAAATTTAAAATACATAGTATATAAAGTCGATCTTTAAATGCTTAAATAACATTTTAAGCTTTCCGAATGACTTGAAATCATCAATAATTGACTCGGAACTAATACATTCACTAATTTTCCTTTCAATATAAACCGACATGTTATCTGCTAGAAACCAGGTCCCACCTTGTTTCTCAATTTAACAATATATAATGAACAAGAATGATTGAAATTGACGAAGGAAGCAAAGTTAAGTGTATTAGACAAGAAAAGTGGATTTATAAAAGTATCATTTACAATTCTGCCAAATTTTAGGGTATAATTATTTTTTTTTAAGATGGGGTGGCCAAGGCTCCTCCATGCCACCCCCTAGTTCTGCCACTGTAAATGGGTCATTTGTGTATTCGTCATGTTGAAAGTATCAATTATGTAGCTATTTGAAGAAATAATACTATGATATATCTAAAGGTCATGCTAACTTGTGCCCTTATGACACATGTTAAGGATTCCATTTATGGTAAATATTTATTACAATACATTAATTTTCAATCTCTAGAAGAATAAATTGACACAATTTTCTAGATAAAATTGTCAATTTATGTACTTTATTCATTTCTTCATATGCTATTAATTTTAGAGTTTTTTCTAATTACACCCTGTTTAATCCTGGTTACATCCCAAAATGACAAAATTACCCTTCCATAAAATTTATTTTTCAAAAAGTCTCTTCCTTCTTTCTTGTTTACACCCCAAAACCTCTCTTTTCTCTTTCCTTCTTCAAGCAGATTTATCCTTCTATGCAAGATTTCAAAGAAAATTCAAAGCAAATAAGGTTAGCAAGTTGTGTTCATCAATCAATTATGTTTTTCTTGTCATAGGTTCCCTAATTCTAAGCTTTTTCTTGGTTCAATTTGTGTTATTCTTATTTCTGCGATTATATGTTTTTCTTTTTCTTGTTCTACGATTTTTTATTCTAGTTATTTTCGAATTCGATTTCGCTTCGATCAGGCCAATTCGATTTCTAGGTTTGTTGTGTGTTCTTCTCCATATTTTATGTGATATTTGATTCTCAGTTTAAGTAAGTCATGTAAACTGAGTTTAAGTATGTATACTTAATCTCAGTTTAAGTATGTTGATGTAAACATAGTTTAGGTAGGTCATTTAAACTTAGTTTATTGTACATACTTAAACTCAGTTTAAGTAGGTCATGTAAACTCAGTTTAAGTAGGTTATGTAAACTAAGTTTACTTGAACTTAAGTTAACCTCAACAATGTAAAATTGAAACCGTTGTACAGTGCATTTGAACAAGAAGAAGAAAATTGAAACTAGCATTATTGAAAAAGAAGAAGAAATTCACTTACTTATATGGAATCTAGTATGGATGAAAGATGTTTTGATTCACTTCAGGATTGTTTGATCGTTTGTGGGTGAAAGAAAGTTGAATTTTAAAGTGACAATGAACGAAATCAAGATTTTTAAAATTTTTATATAAAAGGACAATTTTGACATCATAAAAAAATTAAGAAAATTTGGGTGTAATCAGAAATATATGGGGTGTGAATCAAAAAATTCTCTTAATTTTAATGTTAGTGCCTATGTCTTTGATGATGGTCTTAAACAAATTCTTCCTACTCACATTTGCACCAAAATTGCAAGTCTCAAACCTCTTTCCACGAGGCATGATGATTTTTCAAAATGGAAATTTTCTAATAATGGTTTCTTTACTATCAAGAATTCTGCTCTTTAGTCTGTACCCAACACTTTTTACTCACTCCCAACTGAAAATACAAAAATACCCACGTGTGAGTTAAATCACGCTAAGTGACTTAACTCACGCTCGTTATATTTTCTGCGTGAGTTAACTCACGTTGCCTGAGTTAACACACTAGTTTTCTTTCTTAACTTAGAGCACCGAAATTTCATTTTTGTAGCAAAAAAGCACAAATTTGCATTTGATGTTCAAGTGCCTTCTTCTTCCTTAATTAGCACGTGCCTTCTTCTTATTTGTCTGTTCTCCTTTTCCATGTGCTGCAACAATTTGAACCGAAGAATAACGTGTGGCTTGTTTGTCCATGCAAAAGTTAGAAAGAAAACCAATGTGAGTTAACTCACGATGGAGTTCAGTGTGAATTTTCAGCGTGACTCAACTCACGCAGTGTGAGTTAACTCACGCAACATTTAACATCTGCATGAGTTAAGTCACACAGGGGTATTTTTGGAAGCTCAGTTGGGAGTGAGCAAAACTTGTTGGGAGAAGAGCAGTTTTCTACTATCAATGCTTTGATTGCCGAGGAACCCAACCTTATACATGTTGTGTGCAAGTGTGAGTTATATGTCCCACATCGGATAGAAAAGTAAAGGTTAAACATCTTATAAGTATTAGGACCAATAAACCCAAAGCCTTAAGGTTTTGGGTAAGAGTGTGGTGTCTCTCTTGTTTGTGCGGTTGTTCGGGCGATGTGGGCGGTCCCCCAGGCTCCCCTCATGACTCAAGAGTGATCTTTTAATTTTTTTCCCTCTCAACTTAAATGGCTTAGCATTGGTTTTTCTAAAAAAACGTTATAATACTGTTAAAGTACTCATGCGATGCACTGAAATATAGAATTCTTAAATACATTATTTTCAAAATCTCTCAAAGACTGATATTATTTATTTAATAATTAGGATTTAAAAGTACATAACTTTATTTATTGGCCTAGTGACCTACACATACTCAAATAAACACAGGAAAATGAAACTATAGTGATTCCTGATTCCACATAAAATATCCTCACAATCAAACTATGAATCAAGAACATCCGAAAACAAAAGTACATAATAACAAAAGAACGAGTCATTTGAGAGTTAAGATAGTGGTTCAAAGTTTGATTCCTTGAGGACTTAGATAGTCATGTCAAGGCCTTTTAGAGGGATTGTAATTGGTTTTGTGACATGAGTCTCATACTTCCACAGCTTGAATTCTCCATTCACAAAATCATAGTAACCTCCCAATAGTGCTAAGTTCTTGTTCCTTATTTCTCTATCAACATATGGATATGTCTTCAGGTTCACTAATGAGTTATTCACTGATTCCTGTATATACAAAGTGGTGACTAATTAATTTTTAAAATTTTGAAGTATGGTTGCTGAATGGAAATAAAAATATAATTGCAACTTAATTAGCTAACCATTTCACAGAATTTGCATTGCTCTTTGAAATCATTGCATTCATGTTCTTTCAGAACCTTGACTTTGGAAGATAAACCAATTTTCACCCAATCATCTATGAAGTCACTGCACAATTATTCAATTAAACCATAAGAAGTGTAAATATTAACAATTTTATTTAAGGTTATTGTTATGTAGAATTCATGTCTTACTATGGAGCGGAACCATCCTCTGGATGACTCATAAGCCTTGAGATTCCACCGCAGCGACTATGTCCAATAACCAAGATGTTCTCCACCTGAAAAAATAGTAAAGATTTTTTTCTTTTAGGAAGTTATGGCAAAATTATGAATATTGATGCAACCTCAATCGCAGTCATATTTGAGTTAGAAACCTTTATGTCACACTCACAAACAAATTTTATAACAATTTTGAATAGAAGCTAATCATTACCTTTAGAGCTGTAATGGCATACTCAAGGGTTGCACCAACTCCACTGTATCTTAACTGTGGAATAGAAATTTAATTCTTAAAAACTCTTCAATAATGTGTATATCATATAGCAGTTCATTTGCTTGGAAAAATAGTGAAGTAAACCTGATTAAATGGAGGGACCATGTTAGCAATGTTTCGGACCATGAAAGCTTCACCAGGTTGAAAGTTCAGGATAATAGTGGGACTCACTCTAGAGTCGGAGCAAGCAAATACCATAAACTAAAACACATAAGTGAAATTGAAAATTAGATTAATATTAAATGAAACAGAAAAGAGATACATACATTTTTGTATAAGTCAAACTCTAATAATTGATCACCTTGGGAGATTGGCCTTTAGCAAGTCGATCATACAGTTCCGGGTTCTTGCTGCCATATATAAAAGGAAGCATGCATGAATCCAATTTTCAATTTTTAAAATTGATGAAGAGAGAACTTGTTATTCATTAAATTAACATAATGAATATTTTAGGGTGATACACAGGGAATTTAAACTCCTTTGAAATTATACGGTCAAACTCTTACGGGAACTCATAAACCATGAATCCGGGATATAGAAGACTTGATATTTGAATATGAACTAACTATAGGCATCATATTAAAATTTTGTTTAATTTGCGAAGTTTACTCGAAATTGTTGAACTTGAAGTAAGTAAAACCATCAATGATTCTCTGCTCAGCAGGATCAATTGGATGACATCCCTGCAACTCAACTATAAGATCCTCAATTTTTGCTGTGGCCTCCTCATTAAGTTCCTCCTTCTCTCTGTAACCAATAAGTTTCAGTAATAATACTAATGTTATAATTTTTGTATCATTAAATTCAATTATGTGTGCATGTTTTTTTTCCTTGTTAGAAAAGTAATAACCTGAGAAGCTTCTTCAGTTTTTCAATGGCTAGCTCAGATGATTGATTTGCCATAGTTATCCCTTTCTGCAGGTTGTCAAAAGTTGTAATTAATTTAAACTACTTAAAAAATAACGATTTAGTATGATAAAATTCATGATGTTGAAGCAAGGATTATGGATTTAAGGGATAATGTTGAAGAATTGATAGATACCCTAGGCACTGAGAAATATTTAGAGATGATAGGTGCCGATACTAGCAAACTCCTCTTGCATGTTTTGCAGTGTTTGCTATGTCCTATTTATAGGGCAAAACTGAATAATAGTAGTATGGAGTAGATTAATATTATTTTTATGACTGAGGTATATGTAGTAGATTATAAAATGTCAATTTTTCCATGACATAATTACGTACACACATCAAATGTCAATTTTTTATGTTTATACACTATTTAATAATTCTTTAGTAAAATGTGATTGCAAGCTGTGGCAGGAATGAAAGCTAAGGTTTTATAGGTCCCTTTGATTGATACTGAAAAATACGTAGTTAATTTACCTCTTTTTTATTTTTTATCATTTGTCAAATAGACGAATACAAAAGGAAATCTTTTTTAATGGAAGGAAAAAACTTGATTTAATGTATGAGTTTAATTTGTAGGCAATGAAAATACAAAATAATTGCCCCTCAAAGAAAAAAAATGAAAATAATCCAATATAGGTTCGAATGTCTAACAAAAAGAGGATAGAATCCCACAACCAAACAACTGCAATTCATTTATTTTAAAAATTGTAAGAACTCGTTAAACTTCTAGTTCTAGTAAATGGAGTGTTAGCTCATGCTCGACAATTTAGTGGGTTAAGCCTTGGTGGAGACAATTTGTATGCTAAGTTCGGTTCGTAATTGGTTGTCTCTGCATGATGTATTTGGAAATTGAGAAATATGATTATTTGGCGCAATATTGAATGCAATGTTTTTTTAAAGTGGTTAAAAATATAAAATGTTGATCTTGATCTCAGCTTGGAGTGAATGATTTCACTTTTAATACTTAATTCAATATTCAACTAAGCAATTGGGTTCACGTAGTTAATGAACTTTATCAAATGACTAAGTGTTTAATAAAGAGTTCGATTTCTGTATGAAACAATATTTGGTCAGATTTTACTTATCTCCTGATCGAACTCTATCTTGTTAGAACCCATTTTATCTAGCAATCAGAGGCTTAACAAAAAAAAAAACTTTAATCGTATGTTGATTCACTCGGTTGTTTAGATTTTATTATTGGTATGTTAGATTTGTATGTTGGGTTTGAGGTTTTTTTTTGTTGAGTAAAATACACTCTTTTCCTCTTGATGATTGTGATATTTCGCTCCAATCCCCTCTTGTTTATAAACACGCATCTCTCTCCTTAAGAGATAACCAAATAATATATTTAATAATCCTTTTTAAAATTTTTTGCATCAAACTTTGTTAGAAATGATTTTTATTGCCATAATACCCTTTTAGATATATTAGTTTATCACCATCCTCTACAATCCAACATCAAAATTTATTTTGGGTAAATAAATGTGTCCCTCCCTAACCAACTATCAGTACAGGCAGCGCCACTCAACTACAACTACTCAGACACAAAACAATGACCAGCTCCGTGAGTCTTTCACCCCGTGACCAACATCTCAAATCGGAGGCAATGGTAAATTTTGTAATTTCTTCACTTCAAATTACGTGGATGGTATATTGGCACTGAAATTGTTAAACACCTGCCTTGCTTCACCAATTCACATTTCCTCTATCATAATTCTGGTACAACAGCAGTCACAGCGCAAAATGGTGGTACAACAACAAACAGACGCAGGAACGTGCTGCATACAGACATCGTGTGGAGGAAACCGGCCGTGGGACGTTTTAAATGCAATGTAGACACATCATTCTCTGCATCCTTATACTATGTTGGCTTTGGCATGTGTATCCGAGACGACTAAGGGCGTTTTGTCCTAGCCTAAACATTTTGGTCTAACCCGACCTGCCCTACAGACGTTGGTGAAGTAATGAGACTTTTACATGCCATTTATTGAATGCATGAACTACAACTATCAAATGTTGATTTTGAACTTATACCAAGAGAGTTGTAAACTATTGAAACAAAGGTAAGGACAATGTTTCGGAATTCGAAACCATTATGGTTGAATGCAAACGATGTTGTCACGTCTACTTTGGAAACTCTAACGTTGAGTTTAGTCGGAGACAAACGAATACAGTAGCTCACACCATTACACGAGAGACCTTGTTAATTATCATCTAGCCCCCATGTTTTCATTAATGTACTGCGTTTTATCTTGACTTTGATTTACAATGATATGTAGTGAGTTTACTTCCAAACAAAAAAATAATAATCTTGACTACGTTTTCCTTTAAAAAAAAAGAGTCTATCACACGTTTCGTAAATGGTAAGCTAGTCTTCATTATGTTGCCACATATACATCTAATTTCAGTGTCATACGTTTGAGACATACACCACGTAGTTTCACCCTTGCGTGTAGTTTCCCTATGTATAGGAAATCGTCACACATCAAATCATAACAAACTACTGATTACTCTTTGTTATGAACTTCTTGAATATACGATGCTGATTCTCTTATTCTAACTAAATTTTCTTTGATAAAAATTTAACATCTAACCATTTGATGTTTCAAGGAGTCAAAATCTCTTGTAACTTGAAACAATCCATCTTATGTTTAATTTCTACTACTAATATATCTCCCCTCACTTAAAAAAGAGAGAGAGAATTGTCACGGCTCAAGTTTGCACATGGGGGCTGTTTCAACCACCATTTTAAACCAAATTCACAGTTTCCCTCAACAGCACATTAACAATTAAAAAAACATTTGCATATTAAAAATTATTTTCAACAAAAGGAACGAACGGTTATTCTTAAATTTTGCAGAGATGATGACAGGGGAAGGGGGGACCATCTAGGTGGAAGATACCAATGAATATCTAAAAATTATTAGAGAAATAACTACCATTTCCCTCTCCTAATAATATGAACCGGAAACATCCTCCATTCAAACACTACATAGTTTCGTTTGAATATTGCTCCCTCCGTTTCAACATAATCGTTTATTTAGCATTTTTTTATGTATTTCAAAATAATTGTCACTTTAAAATATCAATGCTATTTAATAATTTTTCACTATTATACCTTTATTATTGATTTTCATCTAACTTAACTACTTTACTAACTGCATTAATAAGTATATTTTAGTAAATGATATTAACGTTACCATTGAAATCAACACAATTAATCATTTTCTTAAAAATAATGTACAAACTTTAAAAAACTATAATTTTGAGACGGAGGGGGTATATTAGGCAAAGAAAAATATCTTAAAAATAAGTGTTATTTATAATTTTAATGTGATATATATTAAATATTTTATTAAATTCTATCCCAAATGAACAATATATTCTTAATTTTCAGGTCTAGAGTCCAATATGGATTTATGATAATTATTATAACACCCAATAGTTAATAAAAATAATTTTATAAATTTGCTACACTTATTTCTTTATTTAATTTTTTTTATGTGAAAGGGCCTAGTGTGACACTAAATATGTGAGGAGTGAATATCATTATTTAATAAAATTCAGTTCATGCATCTCTTATGAGGTAAACGAGCATCAGAAATCAGTCCCTTTTCATGTCTACTATTTTTTTTTTTAAGTTCAATAGAATGAGAGGTACAACAAAGATTTAATGTGCATATTGTGCCAAAAACATTCAATCAGTCTACGTTTGGAACATTTGTCTGGCTAAGGGAAGCCACGTTATGCAATAGTACCATGGTACCTACGCATATGTTCTATGAATGTATTTGATGCATCAAATCATATCATATGAACACACAAAACGAAATAGTGTAGGAAACAATTTCTTGCGGTTTACTACACCCCAATATCCTCATGTGTTCAGATTGGCTGCGGACAAATTCATCACAGTAGCAGGAAAAACGCAGCAGCAGCTGCACTGATTTTATGAAGAATTATATTGGGACTGGTTTTGGCGGAACGAAATGAACCAGGACGAGTTGGTGTCTATCGGGAATAGAGAAGTTATTCGAGATGTGCATCAACAATGTTGTAACTTGTGTTTTAATGATGTCGAAACTATCAAGCATTGTGATTGTTTGCACCTTGCATAATGTCTTCAGAAATTTGGAGATTGATTTTGAATTGGTTGGCGGTGCTTAAGAATTTCCCTTAAAATAATTTAGAATATTTTAATAAAATATTATGAATTAAATATAAATTTTTAAGCGTCAAAAACATAAAAAATGTATTTAATTTCTTTAGTTAAAAATATCTAAAATTTTGCAAGAGACATTCGCATAATGTATTAAACATGACTATAAAAAAACTCAAAATTTAAAATGATACACATGAATTAACATAAAAGCAAAGATATGAAGTTATGACGAAAAATATTTTAAGGACCAAAGCCTAATTAACATTTATTTAACTTAATCTCAGTTTTTTTATTGTTTATTTGAGTTTTTAAGAACTTTTTATGCTTTCTAGTGTTGGTTTACATGAGATGGCTCTAATGATCGTAGTACGAGGAAGAATGAATTTACCGATTACCAAGAGATAAGGCTGACAGCTCTAGGAGAAAGTACCAAAAGACACTTCGTGACGTTGTAGGAAGTTACGTGTTGCGACGTATCAGACTTGGTCTAGTGGATATGAACTAAAGTGAACCTAGAACATCTTTTGCTTAGAGAGGAAGATAATGGAGTCTCAAATAGTACATCAAAGAGATTTTGAGAGAAATTTTCAAAATATATTTGGAAAGTTGCAATGGTTAATTAGAGACCTTTTTAGATAAAATGTGTAATACATGACAATTGGAGCAATGTAACCATTTATAAACAAACTCTTTCAAAAGGTCGTTTCTCTTCACCAAAGGACATAAGTTTATCTATAAATAGAGACACTAAGGAGGCATAAAAGAAGTCAGAAAAAGAGATAGAACATCACATTCTTGTGAGTCTAAATTCTGCCAAAAATTATATTAAATCATTATTTCTTTTCTCTAGTGCACGGGGGAAATTGATAGAACATTATTCTGTAAACTACCATTGATGGATACGCTTGGTGTGAATGTGCAAGTCACGTCAAGGATTTCATTGTATTCTGAAGGGGATTTGTCGGTATAACCCTTTTGCATCCAGTTGACATAACTGGTGGAGGCGAATCAAACATAAAGGTTAGTGTGCGCCATACACGCTTTGAAATTTATGTGCACACTTCATCATGTTCATCTTCATCATCTTCTTGGTCAAGTTATTGTAGCAAACCCCCAACACATGTTCTAACAAAGATAAGATATATGTATATGCTTAATGGTTAAGGCAAATACCATCACATGAGAAAAAAAACCGTATATTCCAATATTCGTGGGATCGATCTTCTACTTACTCTTTATTAATTATTGTGACAATGTATTCTTTGACTCAGTATACATTGAAAATAATCAACTATTTTCTAAGCATCGGTGATCATTTGGTATTTTCTCTCTTACAATACTGCCAGCAGCCGGTTGCTTCTTTCGGAGTTGTAGACTTTATTTTGCAGTATACGACGTACTCAGGCCCGACCTTGGGGGAGTGCAAGGTGCTCAACCAGGATGGGCCTCCAAATGCTACGGGTCTCAAACAAAAAATTAAGTCTAATACCCACTCCCCACTTAAATAAAAAAAATATATGTTATATCCTTTTCTTTCTTCAATACACGTTTGAGTTTTTTTTCTAGACTCTGGTTCTCCTTTTTGTACATAAATCTGATCCTATCAAACCACCTCTAATTTGTATAATCACTTAACCAGTCAATTTGGAAAGCTATTTCATTGAATGAATCACAACAATCATTTTTTTTCTTCGCATAAACCATTTGTTTTACCCTTTTCCACAACAGAGGAGTGACAAATCCAAACGACACTGTTAGATGAATTTCACCTATTTCACTTAATTTTTTTTAATTCCTTTCATGTTTAGAAGTTCTTCTGATTTTGATTTTTTTTAATGATGTTTACCTACACAAAAAAATTACGTTTTATTTTACTAGGAGTCTATTTTAAAAAGAGAGTTGAGCCTCCTATTTCACAGGAACGTCCCTGGATGTACTTTAGACTTTGATCTTTGTGCTTTAGACTCTGATCTTTAATTTGCTTCACTTTGTTATCAGATTACAAGTAATAAAATTGTTGATTCAAAGCTGATTGTATTCTCAACATATATATATATATGTGTGTGTGTGTGATTTTTCTATAACCAGAAGATGACTAGCTAAAGGATGCTGTCACTGTCACTTATTCTATGGAACTTTAATACATGGTTGGGACCATAACGTCGTTGCTTTGCTAAGGTATGCTCACTTTGTTTTATGACTTACTCTAGTACTAGTAAGCATATTTCCTCGTTCATCAGTTGATAACTCATTTTGTGCTTTCCATGATGGTTGACACTTAAATGGTTATTTCTAAGTCACAACTGCTTAAGTTACTGAAGTAAAGTAGTAAATAACACAGACTTTGATTAACTTTCGCAATACTTAATTAAATTAGTTAACCAACAATTGTTCTTTTGCTTTATCATCATAATTTCTTTTAGGAAAATGATAAAAGGCACGACAAAATTTTCGTTGAAATTGCAAGAACTGTTCCTCTCGATAATTATCTTGTTAGACAGTAATGCTTTGACATTTGGCACTTGATCTTATGATGCTTTATGTTTAACTCCGCTGATTCCCCAAATAAAACATGAATTTGGAGCATCTTAGGGGTTGTGATGCTTTTTTTTTTGGTACAGGGTTGTGATGCTTTTGTTTTTTGCTTTTATCGTTGCAAAAATGACATGGTGCTACTACCAACAACAACAATTTTAGATTATGAGTAATTTATAGTTTATTATATTATATTTATATATCTTAATTTATCTTTATCTTATAAAACTAGAGTAATATCTCAACTTCGTCCTTGAATTATTAAAAATCAGCCAAATTCATCCCTGAATTTTGCGAAATAACTATTTACTCCCTGAATTTACAAAATGTCAATCAAATCAGTCCCTCCGTTAAGTTGGTATGTTAACGGAGGTAATGTGTAATGTTAACCTCTTACAAGGCTTACCACGTTAGATGCCCCGCAAGCCGGGACAAAATTGATTGATTTACAGAAAATTGCCAATGACCAAATTGATGGATTTTACGAAAATTGCCAAGGACCAAATTGATTGATTTACAGAAAATTGCCAATGACCAAATTGATGGATTTTCAGAAAATTGTCAAGGACCAAATTGATTGATTTTCAAAAAATTCCCAACAGCTCTTTCTCCTCTTTCGCATTAACGGCTCTTTCTTCCCCAAATATATAAATTTGGAACCCTAATGTTATAATTTGTCACCTAGAGTTCAAAATCCCCTAATTTATTCCATGAATTGATGTCAATGTTCTTCCCCAATTTAAAAAACTTAAAACCCTAATTTTTTTGATTCAATTCGAAATTCAAAAATCAGTGGTCATTGTTGAAGATTCGGTGTTCAGAAATGATGGTGGTGGGCGTATGGGCAAAAACAACTACAACAGTCGGTCTTCATCTTCAAACTCTATGTACAATGATGAGGTGAGAAAGCTTCAATGTTGGCGTCCTAGAATTTGTGTTGTAAGAAAATCCAGCACTGTCAATAACCCAGGAAGGCCTTCATATGCCTTCCCTCTGCCAAAGGTTTGTTTAACAATGGTTATGTGAATGGTTTGTTTAAATAGTACTGATTTTGTCTTTTGATTGTATAGGATGATGGTGAAAATTATAAATTTTTTGTGTGGTTGATGAAGCTGAAGAACTAGGTTATTTTAAAAACAATGGTGTTGGTCATGGAAGAAATGCAAGGTTGATGGAGAAGCCAAATGATAGTGGCAGAGAAGAGGTTTGGAGGGCAAGGTAGATAGATAAAGTTGATTGTGTAGGAAGTGAACTTAGGTTGATTAAGATATTGATAGAAGTATTTTGTTTGATGGAGTTGTTTAAAATGCTATTGTATTGTGCCAAGTCCATGTAATGTTGTAATGAAAAGAGGTTGTCAATGAATGAATCAAACCCTTCTGTCAAAAAATTTCAATCAAATTGGTCCTTGAATTATATGCATATCCATCATATCGATCCTCAAATTAGTGAAAATACCATCAAATAGGTTCTTGAATTTTCACAGCATATATCACTGTGATCCTTGGTGCATACATTTGCTGAACAAAGTAAAAAGTAAAAGACAGACACTTTGATTATAAAAAGACAGACATTTACATAACATCATAAGTCATTACATAGCCAAAAAAATAACATTACATAGCTATCAAGTCATCAAATCATTTGATGTTCTTAAGTGATTACATATCCAAAAAAGCATAAATTAAACAAGTCCAAAAAGCATTAATTAAACTAGTCCAAAAGCATAATTTAAACAAGCATCACTGCTCTGGAAATCCTGGAGTTGGGATAAACTCCATGTATTGGGGTTGAGTAGAAGCGGATGACCCGTAATTTGGATTTGGAACTCTAATAACTCCAGGAGCAGTTGGATTTTGTGGAGCATGACCCCTCAGTGGTGTTTGTTTATGCATGTCATTTGAAATCATTGGTCCTCTCATGTCATATCTCCTAGTACTCATTCCCTGCAAATAAAATCAATCATATCAGCCCTTAAATTATAACAAAATCCATCAAATTAGTCCTCAAATTATGACAGTAAGTCTCAAATCGATCCATATTTTGGATAAAGTCATACATGTCTAGAAATTGCATCAGTTATATGTCCATTATTTTGTTGCACCTCAGTAGCAACAGTCTCTTGTTGCACCTTAGTAGCAACATTCTCAACAACAGTTTCCACACCTGCCACATTACCTTCTACTTGTTCTTCAAGCTCAATATCAATCCAATCCTTCAGTCTCCTAGCCACACCTTGCTTTGCATAACTTCTTGAGTTATGTCTCATCAGTCCACATCTTCCACATTGAGTGTCATTATAGGTTTTCTTCATGCTAATCCCACAAATAGGTTCCTCATTGTCATCCTTTCTCCTGTTCTTCTTAGGTCTTCCTGCTGTCCTTTTCACCTTTGGTGGCACAGGTTTTACATAAGGTGTTGGTTCCCAATAAATTTGAGAATTCATTGGTTGAATAAAGTAGCTATAAGTTGCCCTATGTGATCCAAGGGTCAACCAAGCATGACAATGATCTTCTAGCTTGAATCCTCTCAATACAAGTGTTACACATGCATGCATACATGGCATTCCTGTTCATTCAATCCAACAAAATAAATATCCAAATATACATAAACCATTAGTATAAGTAACTAACAACAACATTTACCTGTTAACTGCCAGAACTTGCAAGTACAAGTTTGCTTAAAGATATCAACATCCATCTTGACCCTGCAGTTGTTTTCAATCTGATACCTTTGCCTTGCATTATTACCACTCCATAGGGGTGTCCAGTTGTGGCTTGCAATCTTCTCTTTCTCCAGCCTGCTTTGTTGCCAAGGATACAAAGGTCCAGCTTTCCCATCTAGTTTCATTTTGTTCTGACTCATCTTTCTCATGACATAACACCTAATATCTTCAGCCATAGTCAGTATTGAATGCCCTCTATAGTTCAGAATCCTTGAATTGAATACCTCGCAAGCATTGTTGACAATGTTGTCTGCCTTCCATTCCAAGCTCCAAGGTTACCTCACCAAAACCAGCATTTACATTGAATTGAGGATAAGGAAATGGTAATAGAGGGGTATAATTGGAAACACAGTAAAAATTACACTGAAAAGTTAAATCTCGAATTTTGTCCATTTCCATCAAATTAGTCCTTGTACACGTGGTTGCCTTGCTGACATGTGTACAGGACAACACAACATGCAAGAGGCCACATCATCACCACTAACGGAGCTTTTGGACGGAGGGACTGATTTGATGAACGTTTGTAAATTTCAGGGACTAAATAGCAATTTCGCAAAATTCAGGGACGAATTCGGCTGGTTTTTGAAAATTCAAGGACAAAGTTGAGGTATTACTCTATAAAACTATAAACCAACAAGAAGAAGGTCATTCACCGAACAAAGTGAGTGTTCATGAGCATGTCGTGTGTGTGTCGTGCATAAAATCTCTCGTGCCATGTAGCAACGTTCTTTTTTTTTTTTAAAAGTAACTATTATATCTAAATCGATTTAATTCTTAAAACCTCATGGTTTTTTCATGACGACACATAACTATTTATTTGATGAACAATTTTTCTATACATACTCCTTCAAAAAGAAAAATATATACATACAATTAAACAGTATTTATCAATTCATACAATTAAACCACCTCCTTTTTTCATGTCAACATTTTGTTTTAATCTCTCTAAAAAATTTCTTCAACTTTTAGTCCTTCAAAAGTTTTTCATCTTCACTTTTAGTCCATCTTTAAAAGTAAACTCATACGTAGAATTCATATTTTTGAATAAAATTTTACAAAATTTTTTTTATAATATTATAAGAATCTCTCCCAAAAAAATTAGAATTTTTTAACAAAACATGAATTAAATATGAATTTTTATATTTTTGGCGGTTAAAAATTCATATTTAATTTATGTTTTGTTAAAAAAAACAAAATTGGAGATATTTTTACAATATTATATATATTTCTGCACAATTTCATTAAAAAAATATAAAAATTAACTTAAAAATATAGACCAAAAGTAGTGATTGAAAATTTTATAATGACTAAAATGTAAAGGAAATTTTTAGAAGGACTAAAACAAAAAGTTAGTATATTTATGGGGACCAAAAACATATTTAACCCTAATTTTTTTTAGGTATATATAGTATTAGAATTTAAACATTTAAACATCACCAAAAAAATTTGATGTTTAAAATTTTAAATATATTATATTCTATTACATGCATATTTATATATAAAAATAATGTTTAAATGTTCAAAATGCCTTTGCCTGGGATCCAGTTGTCGTAGATAGCCACAAGATTACAAGATATATTAAGAATTTGCTACTAACACGTAGTCCTTGAGAGTATATATCAAGAAGCAAAGAATAACAATGCGTTAGACACAGCCTACTTGAATTCAAAGTAGGTCGTAGTGATGAAAAGAAAATCGTTTTTTAGACTTCTAAAATTGCTTTAAAGCATCTCAAAATTATTCACTTACCTTCAACGATAGTAACCTGTCATTTCCTCTCCTACGAAACAGGTAACTGATGTTATAAAATTTAGGGTTAATTAAGTAAATGGTCCCTATAAATATTCAGAATTTTGTTTTTAGTCCCTACAAAATAAAATCACACTTTTTAGTTCCTATAAAGTTTTCCATCAACATTTTTAGTCCCTATAAAATTTTTCATCAGCATTTTTAGTCCCTATAAAATTTTTCCATCAGCATTTTTAGTCCCTAAAATGCTTAAGGAAAATGTCACAGGGACTAAAAAGTGTGATTTTATTTTGTAGGACTAAAAACAAAATTGTGAATATTTATAACGACTAAAAACTTAATCAACCCTAAAATTTATTTAATTGGCCAACGACATATCTTGAATTTGCTCTATTTCTATGCAACGAAAACCATAGGGGGCACCCGCATAGTGTATGTGTCATGCAATCCTGCCACATGTGCACGAGACCTTGATTATCTCTATCATGGTAGGGTATGTGTCATTTTATTGTATTTTTTTAGCTCAGTTCTTTGAGATTCAACTATTTGAGTTGAAGGTTTTGTGCATGCAGAGCTGAATACAAAGGGATGTTACAAGCTAATAAGCCTACAACCAGTTGACATGTTCCCACACAGACCTTATATTGAGTGTGTTTGCCTTCTGGAACTCTGTTGATATGTGATCATTAAAACCTTTCCATTTTAAGGTTGGGCACCATTTCATTTTCGCTGCTACTGCTACATCTGAGACTATGCAGTTTGGACCTTGAATGTTTGATGAATTTTGAGCCAGTATCAATTCATTTGGATTATATTTGAGAAAAGATCAATCAATTATCATATTACTTCTACTTGATTTCTTGTCTAATATGGCTGCCATCTGCGATTACAATTTTAATGAAATGTGAAGTTCAATACTCAGTGGATAACTGCACCTCTGGATTTACGCTCTTCAATCAGATTTAACTATGAACTGTACTTAAGTGCAATTGGCCAATTAAATAAATTTTGCTATGTCCCGTAAGTGTAGCTCAGTTGGTAGCTACCAGAAATAATTTGTGCAGGGACCGGGGTTCGAACCCCCGATTCCCCACTTCTCCACACATAATGTGTGTGAATCTATCCACTAGACTACTTCACAAAAAAAAATATATATATTTGTCATGCCATTGGGGTCGTTAGGTAATTTTGGGGTGCATGAGAGCAGTTTCGCAAGTCTAATGAGCAAATTTTCCGATGATAAAGTAAGTTTGGGCCTCATGGACCAATCTAGTGAAAGAAATGTGATTTGGTAATGCACACAGATTATTACTTTTCTCACTCCATAATCTTTTCATGCGCCCTATTATTTCTGAAAATGTCCTTAGGATTTTTGAATTATATAATCTGAAAAGAATTTTTCCCCTATTTTTAGACAGAAAAATGAGTTTTTCACTGATTAGGATTATAAAATCTGAAGAAAAAAAACAAGTACCTTGGATTTTATAATCTAAATACCCCCATACAACATACTTTTAAGCATGTATAGGGGGAATTCAGATGATAAAATCCAAAAAAATTTGTGATTTTGAATTATAAAATATGAACCTCCTCTTATGCCAATAATTCATGGGAAAATGAGTTCATGATATATAATCTGAATTGTATCAACACAAATACTAAGCCCTTTTGTGACGGGGATAGTTAGTTTAAAAACAATACTAACCATCATAACTCCCCTCGTTGTGTTTTAGGTCATTGTTAGTTGTTTTTATTGTGTTTCCCGGTGTCCCGTTCAAAAATATGGTTTTTCAGAGTGTTTGATCATATTGCTCCGAAACTTGGTCACAAAATTAAAAAAAATCAAGGAACAAGACTCCCTCAGAAGGGGCTTCTTGCGGAACTCCGCCACCCAAAATCCAAAATTTCATCATTTAAACCTATTTTCCTTTTTTTTTTCTTCATATTCTTGAAAACATTTACATTAGCTTTATTTATTTATTTTTGAATTTTTTGGTGTTATTTTTTTACATATTTTATCCTTTTATTTTTCTTTGTTTTTTTTGTTGTTTTTGAAAGCAAAATCCGCAACTGCTCAAATGTGAGGAGTTTTGGCGCTCCTCGTTTTCTACAGCAAGTGATATTAAAATCATGATTCAACTTGGTAGTTAGTCTCATATTAACATTTTGGTGAAAATATGGTGTCAATGTCTATAAGGGGTCCTGAATGTTTAACTCATTGGCTCTTCTGGCGTTCCCTGGTCTCCCCAACAAGCTCTAATATCATATCTCATATAAAACATTCATGATATAATATGAAATTATATCTTGCTTACTTGTTGAAACCATCTACTCTCTCTATTTATAACCTTATAACCCTAGGTATCATCTATCATAGATCATAGTGGTTGGGCCTGCATTGTGTTCCGCATAAATTAGTATAGATTCCCTCTCCATGCTTCTCGTGTCCCTTAAAATCTAAAGGACGAAAAAAAGTTTATGAAATTGCATTGTCACAAGAGTAGTTCGAAAGATGTAACGAGTGTTCGGATTCCAAATTCGGATGTGTCAAATTGACATTTTTAGAATCCAAATGTGTAAAAATTATGAACCGTGGCTATTTTTTCCCTTTCTAAATGGTAGGAAAACACGTATCAGATTCTAGAATTTGAAAATCGAGGTGATTTTTTTTAAAACACAAAACACAAGAGGGAGGGGGATTGCATAAATCAATAATAGGTGTTCAAAAGCTCAATACTATTGATTACGTTTGGCAGACCTAAGCATCATTGAATGAATCAAAACATCAATCAGTTTTTGTAAATCAAAATCCACAATTGATTGTAGCCCACAAAATATGAAACGAAGTTTCTAGCATTCTCACACTTGGGCAAAACCAATAGTATACTTTTTTTTTTTAATTTGAAGAAAATATTTTTAAAGTGACCCTCGGACTCATAATTTTCTAATGTGGACACTAAATAAATGACCCTAAGATGCACCGCTTAATCAAGATTCCGTTCAACAAAAATTAAATGACAATGAATCATGTCGGTAGTTATATCTTTATTATACAACACATTTCATGGTTACAAATTTACCACAACTCCATCGACTAGTCATTTGTATAGAGTACACTACAAAGTAAAATTATTGCATATCCGTTAGTCATAAAAAAACAATAGAATCCAGAGTAACAATTCACCAAACAAAAAAGAATACAAAGTAACAACACAAGACATTCTTTCCCATCGAATTCGGTTTCAATACCATTCTCTTGCTTATCAATATAAATAAGAAATTTTGGATGGCCACAACCATTTGAGCATAATACTATTTAGGCACACATATACCTGAAAAATAGTAGAAAGAGAAAAGAATTCAATAATATTTACATTTAAAATAATTAAATAATATATATTTTTGCACGTATATTTTTAAGTAATGTGTTTAAATGATTGTGAACACTCGAGTATTTTTTCAATATAAAATCTAATGACTTTGTAACAAAGATTTTCTTTTAAGACAACAACTGTCGTGAACATATTATTATATGGTGGGCATAACGTCTAAGTAACTTTTACCCCTATTATTTTTATGAGATAAAAATGGAGAATTTTTTTATTGACATGTCAACCCGTGAACTTGCCTACTTATTGAGGGGTGGAATGTGATGAAAGTTTCAACCCACCTATTTAAATTGGACCATTTAATCCCGCTTTCAAGTGGGTTGATGGCAAGACAAGATCAATGAAACGTACTGAACTGTTTTGCCAACCCTAAATTACATGTAACTTGCATATGGTGTACCCTACAAAACAAAAATGTTCTAGGCCAAAATATACAGGCACCATTAAAAATCTTGATTGCAATAAATGTACAGAATATATCGGTTGGAACCAGCGTAACCATGAGCTAATGAATAATGAAAGAGATGACTTGGTAAGATCATTTCATGTGGAAATGAAAGAAAAAACAACAAAGTCCCTCCCTATACTCGGATTAGAAAAGAATAAGTGCACCTAGATGTGAGTGCTTTCTCACAGTGTCTTGATAATCCTTATCCCACAATTAATGAAGTAAAACTAAAATGTGAAAATGACCTTGCACTTGGCCATTTAGAAGATACCTCAAGTCTCACTATCTACTCATGGAAAATACATATATTCGGGAAAATTTTGATTTTAGTGGTTGACTAGTCTTTTTTAACCACCTTTGTTTGTTGCCTTGCATTTTCCTATTCTTCTATATATTTTTCTCCATTTCCCATTAGTCTATCTCATCTCATGTGGATATTGTAGGTCTTTCCTAGGAAGAAACGAAGACAAAACATATTGACAATTTGTCACCTTGTTTCCGGGTAGTTACAATTTGGCTGTTCCCATTCCCAAACATGTTCCAAGTGGATGCTCGTATCAAAATCAGAAAATTATTAAGTGATTATGTGAACAAAACTTACTTATACATCTAATCGAAATAACTATTTCAAAAAAAATCTAATCTAAATAATTAATTTATATTACATTTTATTTTTTGTTGTTGATTCATCTTGTTGAAAATAGAGGACCAATTTGAACATGGTTGAAACAATTTTTTAGTTCAAATTTAAGATTCTTCACTTATTGGTTAAAGGGGTGAAATTCTGACTACCAAATTATGAAAAATAAAAACTCTATAATCGATAATCAAAGTATTAGAGAAAGTTTCTTTAAAAAAAAAAGTATTAAAGAAAGAAAATCTTGCACCAAGAAATTGCCACAAGTATTTTTTTCAGACAAAACCCTTTTCCTTTGGGTTTATTGTCTATTTTCTTAAGCGGCATCTAATCTACTACCAAAAAGTAAAAGAAAGTGCCACTGTTTCATGGAACTTTTTTTCTTTCTTTTCACTTTCACTTTAATGCGTTTTCCAACGCCCCTGCTGTAAGCTTTGTGCATTAGGATTGTCATAAAAATATTCATAAAGGATAGGACAATGAGACCGCATAACATGTCCAAATCAGGCCACCGGAAAATTATGCAATGTTTGTGTCCCGCATAAATTGGGTAAAATTGGAGGGAATTGATACAACAAACAAACGACATTGCTTAGTTATTTCTTCGATTTGTTTTGGGCGATAAAGTCTTGCTATGCTGCTATCTGATATTCTACAGAAAAAAGTTTAATTTGTCACTAGGAAAACTAAATCATAGCATCATCATTGTCAAAGAAAATTTTAAAACTCAAGTAAAACTTCCTACAAAACTAGGGATGCAAATTCCTTGTAGTTATTGAAGCACGCAATGAACCAATTTTGCTCGCAACTGAGAGTTGGATATATCAACTCGTTTGAACTAAATGTTAGAAGAGTTTGAAAAATTAAAAGATAGAAATCCAGACTCTAATAAAAAAAGAAAATATCAATATAATAACTAAGGATTATGTTGTTTACAGCGAAAACAGCTTTCCCGAAATCATCCCGACCACTATCCTTTTATTGTAGCACCTCCCATGTTCGGTAAGTGGGTCCTATTTTATGTTTTTTTTTATTTTTTTTTGCTACAACTGCATTCTATGTTCGCGAGATATTCTTGAGAAATTTGCTCGGGACAAATAGCACTGCTGAATAACTAATTACTAATATTTGTCTGCAAATATACCAACATTCCAACTTCACCGTATCTAGTCTTAGTATAAATTATCTTATTAAAATAATATTGTGTAAATCCCTGATAATATGTTTTCCAAAATTAGATTTTACGAACGAATAAGGTAGATTCATATAAGACTTTAAATCAAACTTATTTATATTATAAAATTGAAGTGCACTCCCATATTTCCACATAAAAGACATTTTTATTTTAGTTTTACGATATAAAAGACATTTTTATTATCTTCAACATTAAATTATTTCCACATATGTATTTGGAAATATCTACATACAAATGATATCCAATAGAAGACTTTGAAATGATATCATCGAGGTTTGCCAAGGTATTGTGTGTGCATGTGAGAGTTATTTCCAATAGTATGTCATTAGGATTACCAAAAGTACGTAATTAAGCATGATGTAAAATATTCACATTTTTCTTCATTGTTTTTCCTTCTAGATAGTAATGAAATTTCAGCTTTCTAGAGTCTAGACAAGTGGGAATGAGATTTTTTTCCCTAAATTTTTAACAATTAAATTTCAAAGGAGTGTGAATATAGGTAATGATATTAGTGGAGGGGCCAAATCGAGAGGACAAGTCCAAAGTGTTCAACTTGATTTCTAGAAGGGATAAGCTCCCCCAAATCTTCCTTTAATCCTTCTTTGGTGAAAATTGTGGAATTTAATGATCAATATTGCTATTGCTGTAAAAGACAAATATCACTTTTTTGAGATCTTCTAATTTTCTTCAATAATAATGTATCTACCAACTCTTCAGCCTTTGTGTGTTTAAACGTCTAAGCATTTCCTAAATTCTTCTAGGTTGAAAATTTGTGAGGTTTTGATTTTTGAACAAAAGTTTAAAGATAAAAGGTCTTTTTTTTTTTTTT
>Ga0228710_1001493_pt1 | contig 35199 bp, 14 predicted proteins | sample MedpolnodulmetaG_FD_177995 | JGI IMG/M metagenome (GOLD analysis project Ga0228710, IMG submission 177995) | Root nodule microbial communities from Medicago polymorpha collected in Santa Monica, California, United States - pink nodules | ecosystem: Host-associated > Plants > Roots > Nodule... | reverse complement strand
CCCTCTTCTCTTCCTCTTGCCCCTTTCTCTTGCTCTTTCTCTCTCTACCTCTTCTCAAAATTTTGTAAAATGATTGTGAACCCTAATTTTCTTAAAGACTAAGGCTTAAATAGTGTCCACACTATTGGGTTTAACCCTTAATGTCTTAATGGGCTCAATTCACTAATTCACCAATTCAAAATGTTTCTACTCACTTACTAGTAAAAATAATAATAACGATCACTTACCGGTTATAAAATAGATTACTGCAACCCACTAGGAACTTAGTAAAATAATAATGGTTCTCACTAAGCACTAAAAATAATCTTCATCATGAAATTACTAATTTACCCTTACTCGTAAAAATGACTAAAATACCCTTCTAACACGAAAACCCATTAAAATACACATATAGGTAATTAATCACATATGAGAATAATTAAACACACATAAAAACAATTAAAATTAAATCTAGTGAAAATCGGGCTGTTACATCCATAATCCCGTGTTTAGGTACCTTCAAAGGGTTATGGCTTGCACTATTTGGGGTAGGAAGGAAGTAGGGACAACTAGGACCGATGAGCTGTTTATGTTGTGGGCTATGCTGAATTTGCAACCTGTGAACATCTACTACTATTTGCTTAATTATCTTGTTTCTGTTGCTAGAAAGAAACCATATGAGAAAAGTGAGATAGTGGTGGGTGGAATCATCACCTTTATTGCTAGGAAGATGGGAGTGGGTGAGGATAAAAGGTTGAATAAGATTGGCAACAATAGGCTAGATATAGATACCCTCGCCTCTATGCTAATTATAAGGCCTTATGCCCCCCCTCAAAATTACCAATATGCGCTGAGATTCAATAGGGCTCAATGTATGATTATTCTGCCTAACCCGGATAGGACTGACATGAAGGTGGTGAAAAATTTGCTTTACTTTGGTGCTAACCCACAGGTACAAGAAGACAATGGTGATGATGAGGTGGAGGAAGTTGGGCACTTGCAAGTTGATCCGGTGCACCATGAAGCCGGTGGGAATAGATGCAAACTGAAATTCAAAGAATAAGCACCGAGCAACAAAGACAACGTGATGAAATCTCAGGGATACGCAGGGATGTCCAAAGAGGACATCGCATGCACGAGCAAAATAACCAAATGCTCTTGAGAATAATGCAGCACTTCAACATCCAGGGTCCTCCACGAGGACCCCAATAAATTGTAAGCTTTCCCATTTCCTTTCTCTTTTATCTTTGCAATTTTCCTTTTCTTTTAATCATTGAGGACAATGCTTCACCCAAGTATTCGGGGGGGGGGGGGGGCTCAATAAATTGTCAAGTGTCATAGTGTTTCAAACTCCCTTGAATTTTAATTTTTTGTTTGATTTTGTTGCGAAAGGCATGTAAAGCGGCTTGTTTTTATTGTGAATTATGACATAAATTAAAGTTTCTTCCAAAAGGGTTGTTTCTTGTACATGATTGTGATTTCTTGTGTTTTGAGTGTTCTTGCTATACCCACATCATGTTTTATTGTGAAAATTCCCTTTAAGAAAAGCACAAGGTTGCATTCTTTGAGTAAGTGTGTAGGTAAGTATTTTAAGGAGCACGTTTTAACTTTAGTAGTAAATTGACCCTTAAAAGTATTCAGAGTAAAAGTAGTATAAGTTTGTGTGGGGAGAAAAGAATTGAAAAAATAATAAGTGACCGTAAAGAAACCGGTAATGGTTGGTCACCAAGACATTAAAATGATCAAATGCCTAAAACTAGGTTGATTATAAAGATGGCCGGAAGAAAATATATTTATAAGGGTACATTATTGACTCTGGGGGCCAGGAGCCGCCCTACCTGACTTCCCACATGAAAATGTTGCCATCCTGAAAACTAAAAGTAGCTTCTGTAATTCCTTCTTACTCAAAATCACAAATGATCAAATAATTCCCATCTCTCTTATATGAAATGAAGAAAGGACTTTTCTCGGTTGGTTTAGTGTTAAGGTTAGAACATGTTTCCTCATAATATCTCTCTTACACAGGAGCAAGAAAAGAGCTGGACTACACTCACACACACACACACTCACTTGAGACTTGTTGTTGGGTTGAATAGGTTCATGAGAAATGCTTGAAGTTGTGATTAGTGTACGCTTAGAACAAAGCCTTGGAGGAGACAAGAGTTTTAATTGTGTTGTCATATGTTAAATTTTGTTTATGCTGCTAATGTTTATGCCTTTTGCTTGAGGACAAGCAAAGACTCGAGTATGGGGGAGTTTGATGAGTCATTAATTAGTGTTTTTAATAGATTATTTGAGTTTATTTTATTTAGATTTTATATGTTTTTATTTACTTTCTAGAACTATTTTACTTCAATTACAAGTTATTTAATTTTAGGAACAAATATATGAAAGATTGAGTCTTGGGGCAAAAGAAAGGGGATTTGGAGCTGATTGAGGCCAAAAATATGAAGATCTTATGCAAACATATCATGCACAGCCCATGCCTGTGGTGGCACAGCCCGTGCCTCCAATCTTTCAAAGAAGGCCAACAACCAGAGAGGAGCGCACAGCCTGTGCCTCCAGCCGCACAGCCATGCGCGATGGTGCATCTGCTTTTCGTTGTTTTGCAGACAGGCTGGCACAACTCGTGCTTGTGGTGGCACGGTCGTGCCAAGGTTCCAACTATTTTCTTTTGTTGTTTTTCTAACCTAAAGCCCATGGGTTACTTGTGGAACATTCTTGTGATTTATTTCTTAGGGCTTAAGTTAGTTTAAGATATAAAAGGAGCAGCTAGCAAGACTTGTATCTCATCTTTTGTTCTTGGAAATTATAAGTGACAATTGTTTCTTTGAATAAAAATTCTCCTTTATTTTATTTATTTTTATGCTCTTCTTGTTCTTCTTATCTATGTCTACGATGAACATGAGTGAGTAGACTTCTTTGTCTTGGGTTTGTTGGATGAGTTTAATGACCTAATCCCTATCAAACCAAGCATGGAACCCTAATCTTATGTAAATCTATTTTCTAATCTATTTCACCGTTTTTCTAATGGAACAACAAGTATTAATCGAAGGACCGAAAGGTGAAATTTAATAGTGTTATTTTATCATCACAAATACCAAGAGAAAGATCTAAAGATGAAGTTTTGATATTGGAACAAGTAAAATTAGACAAGGATTGCGAAACATGAGAATAGTCTAGCAAACCTTGAGACATTAAAAGTTGCGTACTTAAAGGGTTTCAATAGCAATCAACCATGAGAATAGGCATGGTTGCTATTTAAATACATTCATTGAGACCGAAAGGAGATATTAAAAGCCAAAGAGAAACTTGTCTTTAGAAAATAGATCCAACATAAGATTTAGGTTTAGGGTTTGGTTTGTGAAGGATTTGTCACCAAGATGAACCAATAATCCCAAGGCGTTTTAATTATTGTTATTTTAAATCAAACAAAAAGCCAACTTTTTAACTATGAACTCTCATCTAATCATTGTTGAAAGTCAAACAAATTCATAACTCCCTGTCGGAACGATATCTTTTATTACTACATCGGTAAACCGTACACTTGCGGATTTACTACATCAGACTCCCACCCAATTACCTTACGTATTAACAACGTCGTATTGTGACAGAGCAGATGGGTTCACAATGTTACTGAGACATATAGGTAAATGTTAAATTGTAAAATTCAATATACAGAAACTACTATATATCCTCTTTCAAATGCAACTGGTTCCACTCGAAAAGGAGTTTCCTAGCTTAAGATATCAATTACCGAAGATGAGTGGCTCAGAGTAATTTATAAAATAGGACAATCATCTTCATAATATCACAAAGCATTGTGCAAGTAATATTAAACTACAAAACTTTCCAATAATATACTATTATGTCTTATGCAAAAAATTACTCTTATTTATCTCTTTCGTTCATAATTCTCTATGTCACGGAAATTAACCATTAACAACAATTTTCCATAAATGAATTTCTCACCAATTCAATTCTCAATCACAACTTATGCATACCAACACCCGTCACCAATACACCAATTTTACACCATTTACCCCTTAACATCAATTTTTTTTCAGATGATTAATTCTCATTAAACAAACCAACACCATAAAACCTCATTCTATACCTCTAATTTCATGGTTTTTACTCACTTATTCTTATGTATTCCAAAGCACAACATAATCATATTTCAATCACGAATTTAACATGAAAACATCACAATTTAGAAACGAAAATCAAACATATAATTACAGTAACTTGAAAGAACATGAATTTAACGAAGATTCATCATAAGAATAAATAAAAACACTAGAGGTTAAGGACTCCTCGCTACTCATATGAATATACAACCCTTTGATTGAATAAAAGTCCCCCTTATCTCAATGTTTAGAAGCAATCGTGAGTTCTACGGTTGCATCTATCTCTAGCTTTCTCCCCATGCCTCCTTTGCCTCATTTCCCCCAAAACCCTGGTTTTCTTTTGCTCTGTCAACTTCTTTCTTCTTCTGTAACTCTAATTCTCTAATGTCATTCTCTATTTATAACCACTATTTGGGTTTAATTTTCTCACATAATCTTTAGGCAGACTTGTTATCTGCACCCCTAGTCTGATTACTATTCTTTGTTTTATAACTACACAGTCGTGCAATTTACAGCTCCGTCTGCTCAGATCACTAAAACACTACCTAATTTACTATTTACACCCCTTTTCTACCCATTTTTATTAATGCACCTCTGTTTGCACTCTACTTCCTTATTCATGTCTAAAAACACTATTTTCTTCCTAAAGATTATTTTCTCCCATTCTTTAACCATCTAGTTAACTCCTCTACTTTTTCATTATTTATAATTCAATAATTGTGAATAATTTAGTTAATAATATCAAACAATCAACTACTAATAATAATACTAATAGATTATTATTTAAAAATCGAGGTGTTACATCCATCACATAGCAAGTAATGGTTGTTAATCCACTCAATCAACATGTTAATATATGCCATTTTAGTATAAACTTGAATAGTTTCTAAACAGTTATTCAAAGTCAAGTATAAACATACAAACTTCATTCAAAGGTCTTTCAAGTTTATAATGCGACTTAAGTTAATGTGAGATATATTTGGGAAAACTAGGCTAAACAAAAAAAACAGAGTTAGATATCTTCTATTCGTTCTTATACATTAACCGTGACCAACCTTCCAAATCAAAATGAGTGCTAGTAGAACTACTTATTGATGTTTTAAAGACCAAATTTTTATTGCTTGGATCTTGTTTCTCTATTTTTTTTTTGTTGTTTTGTGTAGACAATTTTTTAGATGGTTTGATCTACATTCTTAATTTTTTATTAATTTTTTTTATAGTAACTAAGTTTTATTAGTACCCCGCCCAAAAATTAATTTTTTTTATAGTAACTAAGTTTTATTAGTACCCCACCCAAAACTTAAGATGTTGTTAATACTAAAGAGCAACCCCGAACTTAGTTTCAAACCAATACCAAGTAAACTTATACTTGAATATACTCCAAAGAAACGAAACAGATGTAAACATTTTTGGATTAACAACTTGTAATATGGTTTGTTAACAACTTGTTATATAGTTAAGGTGACTTGAAAAGGTTGGAGTGCCTAACAACGTCTTGACTCGTGTTTTTACTAATACAACCAATAGATGTAGAGATATATTGCAAGTTTTAGAAAATAAACATTCAAATATAGGCTTTTATACGCAAAAAAATATACAGTAAAAAGTGAAATATATTTGGCTCAAAATCACATAGGTTATGCTATAGAGAAAAAACAACGGTGATTAAAATGAACGTGTCTTCCTCCACATGCTCCTAAATCACAACACTATCGAACTTCCATAGCTACCATTCTACCTTGGTGTTAACAAAAACTTTATGAATTTTCTTCTACCATGGTTAAGAATGAAGGAAGAAGATAATGGAGATTAGGGAGAAATTGGGGGTTTTACAACCCTAAAATGTGATCGTTAATCAACAGTCACATGCCCATCCTCTTTCTCTTTTCTTTTTAATTTTTTTTAAATGTTGAAATACACACGTGACATTTTCTTTTATTTTTAATTCGAAAATTACCTATATGGCGTCCAACTCACTTAGGTGAGAAGTCATGTAGGCGTTGGCTAGGTCAAAATTAGGCACTTGCAAACGGGGGGTTGTTAGGAGGTCAAAATTACAACTTTTGGAAAGTTAGGGGGCCAAAAATGTATTTAAGTCAATTTTTTATTCCCCAAAATGAACCTTGCTCAATATTAACAATGTGATTCATAGAGAAGAAAAGACAAGAAAAAAAACAAAGGCGACTAGAATTCAAATGTAGTGTATGGTCTAAACAATACAAAACAAAAGAAAAGTCTTCTTTCGAATCTGATTTCGGCTCATACAACGGTCCAATTCAACAGGCCCAGTAACCCATAAACCATCTTAAAGACGCTTAGGGAAGGTCACCTGGGAGCACCGTCTTGGAATGATCTGATCTTTCAACCGATCTTTACTTGACTCATGTGTTCTTCGTCAGGTTTCACAAAACAGTTGCAACAACTCCTCTATATAAGCATGGCATGACCGCCATACCCATGTATTTTACACGCTTTCTTCATACTTCTTTCTAAAGTTCACATAATCACTTGTACGTCAGAGCACTTACCCGTTTTGCAATTTTCTCTCCACCGTGGAGAAATAGTCTCCACCGTAATCTACAAGATCGTCATAAATACGAGCATCTAGATCGCTTCATCCTTATTTTGTTCACCGGAAAATCATGTGAAAATAGTAAAACCACAAGTCTAAACTATCCTCAATACATTAACATTGGTACGTTTGTTTGTTTTAATCAATATTACAACATGTCCTAGTTGAATATTATTAGGTGGTGTTTTTGAGACACATTTTATGTTGTCAATTGGGCTGGAGTTGAATGAACCTTGTTCAGTTGTTTGATATTGATGTTTGTATGCATTTGATGTATTGCTTTATGAGGCTTACACTTTATCAATTTTGTTGAAAAGAAAATAAGTTAGTGCATGCCATGTGAGAAACTATAGAGCAAAGGAATGACCAAAAAGTGTGTTCAGTTTCTCCGACACTTGAAAGTATGAAACCACTTGAAAAATTACCCGTTTGTCAGGACCTATAGGTCTAGAGCAATACTTACATTAATAACATTAGTAAATAAATAATCATGCAAAAAGGGACCACAAGAACCCCATCCTTTCAAATGTTTCTATTCTCCATGTTTGATTGGACACATAGTTTCCCATTCATCTCACATGGACATGAATATGAGAGCATTTAAATGAGGTGTCGTTTTCGAAAGTGAAGTGTTGTAGATGTGGTCCTACTATCTGGATGATAAATTATGAAGCTTCAATGCAAATTAAGAAAGCTCATACTTAGCTCAAAATTCAATTGCATAGCATGTGTTTAGAAATCTCATGTACTAGTTATTTCGTGAACACACCACTCAAATAAATGGAATTATTTTAAAGAATTAACTTCAAATTTGTTAGAAGAACAACCGGTAACCGAAGATTAATAAGAAACGAAAATAAAAAAGGCAATGAATATACGATATTTGCTAACGCAGTTCGATCAATATTGTCTACCTCCACGACTATATAATAGCTATAGTTCGATCAATATTACTGTGATGATTAGGGTTTCAGTGTTACAAACAATATATATAGTACTAATATTACGATTCAGTTTACAAAATTACAACTTACCTTCTTTAATGTCTTGTATCTATGAGCCATACTTTAACAAAATGCTAACAAGTGATTAAAAAGAATTTAATTTTAGTCTTGTACTTCAAATGTTTAGTTTTTTTTCTCGATTCTTTTGTTTGTTTTAACCATTTAATTATTTGGAAAAGATGGTATTATATTCTAAAGCTCAACAAAAAAAAATGTAAAGTCTAGTTAATGATTGTTTCAAAAAAGTATGCTTGTTGCATTGGGTACACCCGATTAATTTCTTAAGCCCTCACTAGGTTATGAATAATGTTTTTCAATTAAAATGTTAGAAATATTTTATTTTCTAGCTAAAAGTTAAGTACACTCACCTCACCTATGAACAATTTTTCTACCCTTATTTTAACCAAAACAGTCCTTTTTTTTAGGGCAAAACAGGCATGTATATATACTTTAGTTTTTTACTAGGGCTAAATCAGCCAAGAGCTTACAAAACTGGTGTCATAAGGCATTGCATGCTCATAGCAAGATATGGGAGTAACAAATAAATAATCATCAAAAAACTTTATAAAATGCTAAAAAGATAGTGTTCTTTATCATAACACATCATCTTAACTTTTCAATTAAAAAATTGTTGTGTATTTTGAAACTAATATCTTATAAGAAACCCTAACTTATACACAAATTTTCATACATATATCCGTTATACAGACTAGCATTGTCTAGATTCAAGAACATATATAATAGTTATTATTTTCCTTTTGAATGTGCACATGAGGTCATCTTCCGAACAAGATTCAATTTTTTCGCAAAACATTGCAGATTCCTCTTACAATATTCCTGACCTCTTACACGGTCCTCCATATTCTATGTTAAATTTATATTTCTATGATATGTTATATCTTAAATTTGAAGTGGTTCAGCTTCGCGGGACCTTTGAAAGATATTATATTATAAAGTATCGGCATTAATCATTTTTCAGTGGCTACCATATGATTTTCGATCAGGTAGCATGTCTTCATACAAAAATAAATAGATTCAGGTAGCATATGCAAAATATTGCTTGTACTTTTCTTTGTTATTTTTCTAGACCGGTCAAAGGGCCAATCTCATATTGACACTTGGAATAAACGTTCACCGCACTAAGGCGTGATGCCTGAAGGAACACGTCAATATCAGTGCATCGGATCACATTTGAGCACGTCCCGCATGTCAATCACCCTACATGTGTCCTCTAACCGCTTCCTAATCACACGCCGCATATCCCGGAGAGGGTTATTTTCACCCGCGCCTAGAGAAGGGTGACTTAGCTTCACCCTCAAGGTGCGATTCACTTTTCCCACACTTTTTACACACTCTTTTTCAGTTCCATTACCGACTTGAGCGTTGGAGTGCTAACGTACTTGCAAGCACCTTTCGTCCCACCGCGAAGACTCATCGCCACCGTACCGGAGCAATTTTCGCGACCGTTGCCTCTCATCTATCATCGTCGGACTGATCAGTTATGAAATTCATGGATATTCTCCTACCACAATGCTAAGAAATCCACAAAAGAAGATCTCTACGAAACCGAAGCACAACTATAAAAGAAGCAAAAAGTATTTATAACTAAGATATCAATCGTGGTTCGATACTTTACACCTACATATACAATGTCGACATGATAATTTATTTACGCAACCATCAATATTTTATAAAAAAATAAATCACAAACTCTCTTATGACACACAACTACCCAAACCGGCATTACACTCAAGAGACAAGAGATGTTGTGGTGAAGAAAACTCGATTCAACTCTTAATTTATATTACTCTATTTCTTTTTTCTTTTCATTAACTCTATTTCTTTTTTCTTTTCTCTTAATTTATATATAAATACCCACTTTGACACAACACACAGTTAATTCTATTTGATAGAACCTAGTTTAGTTTGTGTTTGATATCACTGTGATTATGTCAGAATTATGTTGTGATAAGGTATATGCATTTAAAATAATTTGTGTCGCTTTATTTTCTAACAATCTTTTTAATTTTCAATTTTTACTTTGTATTTGTATCTGACTTATTGAAACAACAATTAGCTTGGAATTTTCCTTTTTATTTGTGGTAGAGAGAGGATGAAAGTTAACCACAGAGAATGCATTTTCAAAAAACAATGTTTCAATTTTTTAAAAAGAATTTTTAACATATTTTTAAAATGCATTTTTTAAGTTTCTCATAATTATGTTTATTTTATATATAAAAATTAAAATAAACACCATAACCAAACACAAACTTATATATTTTTCTTAAAGGATCAAATCAGATACTTTATAATAAAAGATACTCTTCTTACTTGGAGATCAATTATACACTGGATGTGCTTGCAAGTTTTTCCCTACCTATATTAATCAATTCTCTATTCTTTATACATATGTTTTCTGTTTTTATCTCTTTTGACATTTTTTGGTAGAGTGTTACATAAGTCATGAATTTTAGATTTTCATTTTCAAATGGAGGGAAAATTTTAAACTTGTGACACTAAAATTAGACAAAGGGTACACACTTGAAATAAATTAATAACACGTTACTTCATATAAAAAAAAATAGGGTACACATTAGTTTTCTATATGTGTACAGCTAACAACATGACAATGTAGGGAAAAAGGAGCGTATGTTATAACTATACAACAAATTAATTAAATAGTTAGGTAGGAATCTAACGGGGTAAACCATGGGCAACAAAAAAAGGACACATTTTCTCTCAAAAAAAAAAAAAAGGACACATTTATACTAACATAGCACAAAGATTATGATAGAACATATATCTCTCTGATAATACTGTCTGGGTATATATAAAAGGTTATGTTTCAAATTTCTGAGTCTTTAAGGCAAAGTATTATTGAGTATGGGAAAGAGAATGAAACATCTGCAGAGTGTCCCATTCACTATTGATGTATAATTACTTAAACAAAATTATTATAATTGTTTTGTTTTAATTGAAAGGGACATAGAACATGGGGCCATTTAATAAAAGAGAGAAAGATACTGACTTTGCTCAAAAAATTTCCTTGTATCTTAAATTATATGTCCGACCAGAAAAGTCATTATCACTTTTCATTATTGGATATTAATAAAAAAATTATTAAACTACATTTATATTAAAATAGCTCAAATGATTTTTTTTTTTACAACTGTTTTAATTAGTTGATTAATCTTTCTATTCAATTTTTTTTTATTGAAGGAACTATTCAAATTTTATTGTAATTAAGATGTTTAATACACTAGAGGATTGTAACCAAAAAAATAAATAAATACAATAGAGGATCCACTAACACATTCGTAAAGTTTCGACTTTGGATTAACTAATCGATTAATCTTTGGTTAAACCGTTAGAGAAGACTTTTATATGATTCAGTTTAGTCTAACCATGGGAGTGACTCAAAGAATTCAAACCTACATTCGGTAATAAGTAGCTATGTATTTTCTCCACTCTACTTTAATTATAGTTATTAATCCACATTAGACGCCTCAATATATCTCCATAGACTCCATCAGTTGGACTCAGATTCTTTCTTCACGAGATAGTTATGTTACTAACTCTCTCAATACCATGGATTTTTTATTACAATATTATAGCTTTGAAGTTTTCAGCATCGTTTAACAGTGACTAATTTGTGTCGAAGAATATGTTTGGCACACAAGATGGCTGCTCCTCTCCAATCAAATTTTCTTCCTACACGAAAATCGTGGATCGAACTTATAATCAATTACTTAAGTAATCTAAATTCATTACCACTTGAACTAATTTATTTTTTATTCTCCCAACACCAAGTTGCATAAGGGCCTAACTAAATAGGATTTCTTTAGGGGAAATATGTTTTATCTTTACTCAAAGAAGGTATGTATTACTTGGTGTTACTTAAATAAAAATTTTAATATGTTATTAATTTTTGTATACCTGGGCCTAATTAATTAATTAATTAATTGGGCCACTTATAGGTTCATTTTCAGCCCAATTATTCACGGGTGAGCATAACTTATTTAATAATAAAATAAGGGATTTACTTTTTCCATCCTGTGAGTTTCCTCGCGCGCCCTATTTTTTTCAAAAAAAACCTTTGAGTTTCCGAATTTTATAATCCGGAATGGTGTTTTCTTTTGATAAAGGGTGAAAAAATGAGTAACGAATTTTTCCGGATTTTGTAATCCGGAAACTTCAAAAAATAGGGCGTGTTACATGATGTTTCCGGATTACATAATCCGGAAACCCCCTAAACACCCTTTTTCAAGGTAAAACAGTTCGGATTATACAATCCGAACTGTATCAGCACAAATTATAAACATGTTTGTAACATGGATAGTCATTTTAGGGACAATATTAATCTTCCTAACTACTGTTTTGGGTCATTGTTACCTGTTCTTAGTCAAAAATCGGGTTTTTGGGCTACTTGATCGGATTGCTCCGAAACTTCCCAAGAAAATCAGAAAAAATTCAAGGACCATGACTCCCGTAGAAGGGACTTCTTACAGGACTCCGCCCCTCAAAATCCAAAATTTCATCGTTTAGACTCATTTTTCATATTCTCAGAAAAATTCGAAAAAATTTGCATTAGTTTTATTTGATTTTTAGAATTTTTTGGTGCTATTTTTATATTTTTATGATTTTTTTACAGGTTTTTAGCATTTTTTACTTAGTTTTTTTGTTGTTTATAAAAGCAAAATTCAAAACTACTGAAATGTGAGAGAGTTTGATGGCTGATTATACATAAGAATTGTCCGGATTATAAAATCCGAAATAGTAAACATGAATCCGGATTTCAAAATCTGGAATGCACAAGGGCATTTTTGAAAATTTTACAGGGCGCGGGAGAAGGCCATAGGGTGGGAAAAGTAATTCCCATAAAATAAAGGCTAAATACCACTTTTGGTCCTTTTAGTTTGACAAGATTCTCAAGTTAATCCTTTAAGTTGCAAAAGTTTCAATTAGGTCATTTTAGTTTGAGTCCTTTAAGTTTCAAAAGTTTTAAATAGGTCATTTTTGTTGATAAACTATTTCATCATTACCCTTGTTGTCAGTCTCCGTTTAACTGATGTCGATGTAGTTGTTAAGTTGATGACTTGGATCAAAATGTTGTCTTTTAAAAGCTCGAGGGTGTCAAAACGCTACGTTAAATGGTCACAAATGATCATTTATAGTGCTAAAAAGACAGCTATTTGCAGCAACAAATGCCTTTCTAGCACTATTAAACGACATTTATAGTGCTAGAATGATCGTTTGTGACGATTAAACGTAACGTTTTGACACCCTAAAGCTTTTAAAAGTTAGGATTTTGATCCAAGTCAACAACTTAACGGCTACATCAGCATCAATTAATTATTAAATGACAGTAGGGGTAACCATGAAATAGTTTATCAACTAAAATGACCTATTTGAAACTTTTGAAACTTAAAGGACTAACTTGATAATTTTGTCAAACTAAAAGGACTTAATTAAAACTTTTGAAACTTAAAGAACTAACTTGAGAATTCTGTCAAACTAAAAGGACCAAACATCCTATTTAGCCTAAAATAAATAATGCCTAATCCTTCCACCGGTTTGAGCTATATCTCTGCATATTTTAGGCCAGTGAATATTAGTACGTATAGTATGTTCCCTCAGAAAATTAGTACGTATAGTATGTAAAAATGTAGGCTAAAGCATAGGCACACACTATTCCTTAAGAAAATCTACTATTAGTACGTATCAAATATCAATGATTTTATTTGTCTTCTAGGAAAAAGGATGGAAAAGAAAAGGGAAATGCAGGAGAGGGATAACGAATGAGCTTTCCCAAAAAATATTGTTTGAAAATAGATGTTTTAATTCTATCATTGAAATATATATCTTGGAAACAAACGATTCGTGTCCTATGCGGTGTAATTTTCTTCTGCAAAAGTTAGGCTAAAAAATTATTCTCTCGTTGAACAAGAATTGTTACTACTCCTTACTTTCAATGACCCCATTATGAATGACATGTCAATCGCAATGTTAATAGTTACAAAGATAAAGCAATTATTCAATGTATGTACGTAGGGTTCATTTTTTTTCAAAATGAGTTGAGTTGAGTTAATGCTCTATTATCTGTGTTAGTAGGATATGAGTTGAGTTAATGTTAGCTTGTTTTTTATATTTGGTTTCGGTCTTTGGTTGTTGCATTGTGACTTGTAATTGTATTATTGACATATATTATGAGTTGAGTAGTTTTCATTAATTTTTCTTTTATTAAAAAAAATGCAAGATGATGGCTAGGGTTGTCAAAATTGGGATTTTGCTTTAGATCGAAAGAGAAGAGAAAAATTGACAATCGTAAAATTGCAATCAAAATCGAAGGATTTTACTCAACTACTCATGTATAATCGATATAAGAAATCCTAAAACCGCAATCAAAATCGATGGATTTTACCAAATCAAATAATACTAAATATATATTATAAATATTAGAGTCATAAATGACTTTGTTTATAAGAAATCATAAAATCACGATTAAAATCGATGAATTTTGCCTATTTTAGAATTTTCTTATGGATTTGAGTTATTGAAGGTGAAAAAATAGTAAAATCCAGGATTTTAGAATATAAGTTGGGATTTTGACAACAATGAGGATTAAAAATAACCAAGATTAAGATGAAGAATTACTTGATTTGTTTAAGGTTAATTAAAATCAATGTAGACTAGACAAATAGAATTTACAATACACTCAATGCATTATTTCTAAGACCATCGACAATGGTGGGTGTTTCATCTATTTAACACCACATTAAATAGGCACCCCCATTGTGGAGTATAACATATGGGTGCTTATAGAGGAGGGTGGTTATGGAAGCACCCTCTCTCTCTTCAATTTTCATGGGTCCCATTTAATAAATCTTAGAAAAATGAATAAATTTTGTTAAAAATGTAATGATATAGAGTTATTTGTGGGGTCTAGTTAATAATTTCTTTTGAGGTGATGGGTTGGAGAAAATTGATGCTTATTAAGTATTACCGTAAAATTGATGATGTGGACATAGAAGACCCACCTAAACATCCAATGTGGGGTGCTCTGTTGTGGATGGTTTAAGCATTGTATATTTAATTTACGTCTCTATATATGTCTTAAATTAGGAGTGATCATAAGTTTTCTCATCTTTACATTACACCTATTACACATCTTATGGCTTGGTCACAGGCGGACCTGCATAAGCCTAAGTGCAACTATAGCTACACCAAAATTTTAATAAAAGTTATAATTGTTTACTGCAGTGACCGAAATTTTGGTCGTTATAGCATAAAAATTGGTCACTAACTTGATTAGCGACAAATAAAGCAACCGAAATGTCGGTCACTAATGTAAAAACTATTAAAATCGGTTACAAACTTGATTAGCGACAAAAATAGTTACAAAATTTTGGTCGCTAAAGTATAAAATTTTCAAAATCAATCGCTTTTTATTTGGCCACACTAAAACTTTGTTCATGGATCTTCTTGCAAGTGATTAATGAGTATGTCCAAGAATGCGTGAGTGTTGGTGAATTCATAATATCAAATTTGATTCTTATTGATTTTTAAAGGAGAATTTGATTCTTATTGATAAATATTGATTTTGACCATTTCTGCTGGATTATTTTTTTTAATGCGAACTAGCATATCTAGTTTCATTTTATAATACTAAGATTAATCAGATGTCAAAATATTGTAAACTATTGTCAATCTCAATTACATGATTTTATCCTAATATGTTTATTGGGAGTATTAATAAAAAACATTATATTTTGAAAATTATTCTTTTCCCTTTTAAAATTGTTCATTCCTTTAACTTAATTAAAGTTAACTCCCGCTCGACATTTTTCAGTTAGTGTTAACTTTCGCTAACACTTTAAAGATCGATTCAATCATTTTTTAAGTCCATTCAACCGATTTTAAAAGTGTCAGCGCAAGTTAACTCTAGCTGAAAAATGTCAGGCAAAAGTTAACTCTAATTGAGTTAAGGGAATGAGTAATTTTGAAAGGTAGAACAACAATTTTATTTTATTTTTTATTTAATTGGGCTTGTGGGAAAATGATTTGATTGGGCTTACTATGATGGATAAGTATTAAGTAAGCCCCTAAGTATGCCACTTGAAAGGAAGAAGAGCAATTATGTTTTCTTTTATTTTTTACGAGTTTTTGCACTCATGTTTAGGACAAAAAAATAACATCTTCCACAAAATATTTGAATTTTTCGACAAGGGACAAATTAAATATGAATTTTCAACACGTCTAAAACTCAAGATACCAAAACATCACTTAGAAATTGAATTTTAAGCTGTTTTTTTGCAGACACTTCTATAAAAATACATATAGAGGGTCTGCAAATTTACGTAGTATTTCAACTAAGCCTCAATTTATTTTGAATTTTTTTACCGAAACGCGTAAAATCACAATATTTTTCCAACTGCACGTCCGGAAAAGTTATATCGAGGTTGAATTTTTTAATTATTTTTTGCACACATGTCAAGGACTTAAACAAAACATGTCCCACAAAAAATTATAATTTTCCAACAACGGATGAATTAAATATGAATTTTTAATCTGCCAAAAACTCAAGAAACCAAAACATCAAAACGTCGACCTAGAAATTGAATTTTGAGCTGGTTTTTTTGCAGACAACTCAAAAAAAAATACATATAGAGGGTTTGTAAAGTTTCGTAGAATTCTGAATAAGCTTCGATTTATTTTGATTTTTCCAACCAAAACGCGTAAAATCACAATTGATTCTCTTCCAAGAACTTCACTTAAGTGTAGCAAAGTCAGCTGTAGTTAACTGCAGCTGGGAGTCAGCCGTAGTTAACTACCGCTGGAGTCAATTTTGTAACTTCCATGTGTTTTTGGGAACTTGTTGATGTCCGAAAAGCAATTTTCTTGAGAAATTAGGCTAGTGATAGTTGGTCTTTTAAGCCCGTGAAAGTTACTATGATGGGTCTAGTGATAGTTAATAGTCGTTCAGCTTTCCCGTAGTAGTTAACTGCCATTAGGCTCTTTTAAGATTGATTAAATCCATTTAGAAAATAACTGAACCGCTCTAAAAAATGTCCAATTAACGGCAAGTATTTCTTTGAGCAATTTAAGAAATGAGAAGAGTAATTTTCATTTAATTATGTTGTTGCCCCCGTTGTATACTGAACACTGCACTTAAAGTTTATCTGATTGGAATAGAAATAGTTATTTCTTTGCGGAAGGCCGAACAAGCGAACGATTAACCACTCATTCTCACAAATCCAAATGCCCCTCATGATCTATCAATACTCATGGAACCTATTATAATTAATATGTAAATATATGCTATAATTTTGTTTATATGATCTATGGTTATACTGTTATACTGCCATCAATTTCTTTTTAAAGTCTATTGCAAATTAATGGTTCAAATTGGATAAATTAATGTCAATGCCAACATGCCAAGGGTGCGACCAGTGACAAGAATATATTGTGACTAAACCTTTGACTCTTAAAACTCACTTTGCAAAGGTTTGAATGAGTTGGTTCATATTTGGCTTTGGAGCAGGTAAGTTGATGGTGTTGCATGACTCGGATACCCTTCCATCTTTTATTCAATCTAGCACATTCCAATATTGACACTGGAGTTTAGGGGTTACAAATTACATTCATTCCTCATTAGGCCCTTTGATTTGCTCATAGACCGATTGAATTTCCAAAATTGTTTCCGTCGGTTCGTAACTCCCGATCACTCAAGTTCGAGAGTTACACCCCAATGCGTTGTGAATTCATACAGAAGCAGAAACAGAAACAAAAACCACCATTTGTGTTTTAAACCTAATTCCTTGCATATTTTCCTCCCTAACTCTAATTAATATCTAATCGGGGTTTCTGCAAGACAGGAGTTATGATCCCTATCCCAAACTCTAATTAACCTCGGTGGAGCATTACCGGACCTGGGACGGATCCACCTTTGCCTAGATGGGGGCAAGTGCCCCCACTAAGATATTAACCCCTCACAAATATAGTATAACTATTAGTAATAAACTGAACATGATGCACCGTCAGATATATGAGCCACTAGAATGACAATGTAATAGTGCTTGTACACGGCCATTAGAAAGTAAACAATGAATGTTTTCCGGAAAGATGAAGTCAAGATCACTTATATTACGAAATGCACTAAACTAGAAGAATGTTATATAAAATAGAATATTGTGTGCATGTATACTTTCATATTTTTATAATTCAAATTAATAGTATTATTTGTATCTTTAATATTTTTAATTTATATATGAATTTCTGAATCCGTCAATGACCAGACCCATTGTGTTGAGCAGACTGAGGTGAAGGAGGCGGTGATGGTGAGTTTCTCAATTTTCTCATCTTCATATCTACAAATTGAATTATATATGGTTATAAAAAATTCAAAATATATTTGAACATTATTAACATGCATGACTTTGTACATTTTTAGTTCGCTATAATAATTTAAATGTGTGACAAAGACAAACCTGCACTAACTGGAGCCAATTGCAGAAACAAACTAAGGGCGATTATCAGCAGGATGAGAAAACGCAAAAAATAATTATTAGATATGTTGAAAATATAAGCCATCTCACAACATTGAAATTAACCTATGATATGCCATGCCAATGTAGATGTTAGCTAAGACAATATATAGTCTTTTTTCAATGAAATTTCATTCAGAAAATGACACTAGTTTCTAAAATTAATTAAAAAAAAGAAAATGTTAACTAGTGTCTCCGGGGCATTCTTTAAGACCTTTAAAAGGTAACTTTTTCTGAAAAGTAATATAATCAATGCATTGAAAATTGAAATTTTAACTTTTTTTACAGAATAATTTCTTCTTTTAAAATGCTTAAAGAGTACCCCGAAGACACTCGTTAACAAAACCCTTAAAAAAAATATATTGTGTTGTGTATGAAGGGCTAGACTTACACGTGATTGTGTTTGTGTTTATAATGAGGTTTAGAACCATGTGCCACATGTGTGAGGTGGAGTATAAAAGGAATAATCCTTGGTGAAGAAAACGTGTGAATACCTGTATGATATATATGTTTTAGTTGAAATTTGAGTATGTTGTTTTTGTAATTAAGTTTGTTATTTAGATATTTTTTGTAAATAGTTTTGTTACTCATTTGGTGTATGTTATCTTGTGGATAGAATAACTACAATTAGATGGTTATTTAATGTTCGGTAAGTTCTAAGAGATAAGTAAATTGCTCTTCTCTTATACAAAATTGATCACTCTCAGATGAACCAATAAAAATAATTTAAGCGTGAGTTAAGTCACGTTAAAGCAACGTGAGTTAATTCACGCTATGATGCAATACTGTTTTAGACAAAATCCAGCAATTCCACACTTCAAAACACATTTCTTTCCCTCTTCATCTTCAAAAACTCAAAAAGTGCGAAAATTTGGAGCAAAATCTAGAGCTGAAATCATTGGAATCGTCAGGAAGTATGTTTTTACGTTCGTCAAACGTAAAAAATGAGGTAATGTATCACCTAACCTCTTTAGATTTTGCTGATTTTTGAGCTATGTTCCTCATTTTTGGAAGCATGTCTCGGCGTGAGTTAAGTCACATTGAGTGCTCAATGCGAGTTGACTCACGTAGGTGGAAGGGCAACGTAACTTAACTCACGTTGGTGTCTAGAATTTGAATTTTTGCGCCATTTTTTTCTTCATTCCTAGGCTTGTTCCACAAGTTATTTATATTTTTTTCTTGTTATTTTTTATTCCATAGATATAGTGATGGTTGAAAATATGGTGGATGATGGCGTTGAGCCGAAACCGACCAAAATTGTGTTGGTCTATACGGCTAATTAGTTTCCAAGCTAGGGGGTGAATATCTTTTTGAAAGGTTTTTCGGTGTTTAAACAAAAACCAATTTTAACGTAATTGACTATTGGAATCGTGCTCGAACAATCACAACAATGTACCAAAAAGACAAATATATGTGCAATAAGATTTAATCTTAGAATTGAGAGATTCACAATACAAATCTTATTATACAATCAAACTTTAATTAACCTTGAGCAATGTACAAAACTTATAGACAATTTCAAACCAAACATATATGAACAAAATTACTAAGCTATCAAATCAAAACACAATACATGTGAAATTGAAGAATTGAATAGATTTTGTAACCAATTGATCTAAGCAAATTATTTGAAACCTAATTCAATGAATTAGATTATTTTTCAATGAAAAACAACTTAAATCAACACTAACAATTATTAATTGATCACATGCAATAGTAAAAAGTAAAGAGGATAGGGAAGAGAGATAACACCAATATTTTTATAGTAGTTCGCTCTTTCTCGTCCTCGCTGGAGCTATGTCTACTCTTTTTGATGTAGTACACCTTCAACAAGGTCATCCACTAAGTAACAAATGTTCATTACAATGTGTTTACAAGATTTCCTTGAAATTAAACCTAATTCTTCAACCCTTATGCAAACACTCCCCCAAACTCCAAGTAACCCTTGAATTTGATGCTTCTTGAATCTTCGAATCCTTGATTACCCGTGCACCCCTTTGAACTCTTCACTCAAGCCTTCGATGCTACGTCCGGTAAACGAATCCCCTTTGACTTCAAGCACGGTTAGAAAGACCCTCAAGTCCTTAAAAAACAAATAAAGTAAAACTATGTAGGCTTCAACCTTCCCCTTTTTGATGATGTCAAATAGTTGATGATAACTCCCCCTGTCATATAACAACAACAAAAAAACGGCAAACAACAAAAGGAAGAAGAAGAAGGATAAAGGTAACAAGGAACATCAACATATCATGGAACATCAACAAATTGAAGTTTGCGTCGAAGCTTCTTTTGATGTCAAATCTATCGTTCAAGTGAAGGTTAATGTCAAAATTCCCTATCAAGCTTACATTGAAGAAAAACCTAAACTTACCGGTGTTTCCGAGCTTCACGATTATGAAGTAACACTGCCTCATTTTTTTAACAAATGATAGATGATGAGACCGAGATGATTTTCTTGGTTGGGTTTGTCGACAAGCGGCAATGGCAGAATTTACTATATCTATCGATAAATCTAGTATAAAAAAATTCATTGTTGATGTTGCAATATGAAAGGAGTAGTGTATACAAACCACTGAAGAGGAGGAAGAAATTGAATCTTGAAGGCACGGGTTCAAGAAAATGTGATTGTCTGTTTAGGTTGTGTGGTTACTTTGAGAAGAATACAAATGATTGGTGGTTGGTAATGCTTAATGAAATTCACACAATGAGTTCGAGCCAAATTTAGGCGGTCACTTTCTTGCAGGTAAACTACAAGAGGAGGAGAAGAAAAGAGTTGTTGACATGACAAAGAGCTTGGCGTTGCCAAAGAATATTCTCACGTATTTTAAGGACAAAAACAAATAAAGTGTGACGAATATAAAACAAGTGTACAATGTGCATTTTAGATGGTGAAAGTATGTAAGAGGTGACAAGACGGAGATGCAATACTTGATTGAGAAGTTGGAAGAGCATAAATACGTCTATTTCACAAGAACAAATAGTGAGGAAACCACTCTTGAAGACGTATTTTTTGCTCATTTGGAGTCAATTGATATGCTTAACAAATAGTAAGGGCGATTATCAGCAGGATGAGAAAACGCAATAAAATTTAAAGGGTTAATAGGTCTTTACCCCCCTGTAATATAGGTCATTTTCGATTTTTCCCCCTGTAAAATATTTTTGTTTTGATTTACCCTCTAATAGGTCAAACAAAAACCAATTTTATTTTATTTTTTCAAGAATTTTTCGTTTTTGTTTGGCCTATTAGGGAGTAAATCAAAACAAAAATATTTTACAGGGGGTAAATCAAAAAAAAAATTTTACAGGGAAAAACCGAAAATGACCTATATTACAAGGGGATCAAGACCTATTAACCCAAATTTTATTAGATATGTTGAAAATATAAGCCATCTCACAATATTGAAATTAACCTATGACATGCCAATGTAGATGTTAGCTAAGACAATATATAGTATTTTCTCAATGAAATTTCATTCAGAAAATGGCACTAGTTTCTAAAATTAATTAATAAATATAATAATTGTGTTGTGTATGATGGGTTAGACCTACACGTGATTGTGTTTCTGTTTCTGATGAGGTTTAGAACATGTGCCACATGTGTGTGAGGTTGAGTATAAAAGGAATAATCCTTGGTGAAGAAAACGTGTGAATACCTGAATGATATATGTTTTAGTTGAAATTTGAGTATGTTGTTTTTCTAATTAAGTTTGTTATTTAGATAATTTTTGTAAATAGTTTTGTTACTCATTTGGTGTATGTTTTCTTGTGGATAGAATAACTACAATTAGATGGTTATTTAATGTTTCGTAAGTTCTTAGATAAGTAAATTGCTCTCTCTTATACAAAATTGATCATTCCCACGTGAACGGACGAAAATAACTTACGCGTGAGTTAATTCGTTCGGCATATCAATGTGAGTTAAGTCACGTTTAAAGCAACTTGAGTTAATTCACGTTGCGATGCAATACTGTTTTAGGACAAAACTCAGCAGTTCCACACTTCAACACACATTTCTTTCCCCTTTTACCTCTAAAAACTCAAAAAGTGCGCAAATTTGGAGCAAAATCTAGAGCTGAAATCATTGGAATCGTCAGGAAGCAAGTTTTTACACTCATCAAACGTAAAAAATGAGGTAATGTATCATCTAACCTCTTTACATTTTGCTGATTTTTGAGCTATGTTCGTCATTTTTGGAAGCATGTCTCGACGTGAGTTATGTCACGTTGAGTGCTCAACGCGAGTTAACTCACGTAGGTGGAAGGGCAACGTAACTTAACTCACGTTGGTGTCCAGAATTTGAATTTTCGCACCATTTTTTTCTTCATTCCTTGGCTTGTTACAAAATTTATTTATATTTTTTTCTTGTTATTTTTTATTCAATAGATATAGTGATGGTTGAAAATGTGGTGGATGATGGCGTTGAGCCAAAACAGACCATAATTGAAGTTTGCGTCGAAACCTCTGTTGATGTCAAATCTATCATTGAAGTGAAGGTTAATGTCAAAATTCCCTATCAAGCTTACATTGAAGCAAAACCTAAACTTACCGGTGTTTCCGAGCTTCACGACTATGAACTAACACCGCCTCTTTTTTTTAACTAATGATAGATGACGAGAGCGAGATGATTTTCTTGGTTGGGTTTGTCGACAAGCGGCAAGGGCAGATTTACTATATCTATAGATAAATCAAGTATAAAAAAATTTATTGTTGATGTTGCAATATGAAAGGAGTGGTGTTTACAAACCACTGAAGAGGAGGAAGAAATTGAATCTTGAAGGCACGGGCTCAAGAAAATGTGATTGTCTGTTTAGGTTGTGTGGTTACTTTGAGAAGAATACAAATGATTGGTGGTTGGTCATGCTTAATGGAATTCACACAATGATTTGGAGCCAAATTTTGGGGGTCACTTTCTTGCAGGTAAACTACAAGAGGAGGAGAGGAAAAGGGTTGTCGACATGACAAAGAGCTTGGCGTTGCCAAAGAATATTCTCACATATTTGAAGGACAAAAACAAAGAAAGCGTGATGAATATAAAACAAGTGTACAATGTGCATGCTAGATGGTGAAAGTCTGTAAGAGGTGACAAGACGGAGATGCAATACTTGATTGAGAAGTTGGAAGAGCGTAAATACGTCTATTTCACAAGAACAAATAGTGAGGAAACCACTCTTGAAGACGTTATGGAAAAATTTGTAAGGGCATGGACGGATAATGTCTTGCATCTAGGCTACAGAACTACCAACATTGTTGAATCGGCTCATGCAAGGTTGAAAACATATTTGAGGAGTATTGAAGGAGATTTGGCATCATCTTGGAATGAAATAGACAAAATGTTGGCTATCCAGTTGTTTGAGATACAAACAAGTTTTGGAAGGAGTCGTACCGTCTTAGAACACAAATACAAAGGTAACTTTTTGTACACTTAGTTGGACGGTTGTGTATCTAGAAACGCATTGTGTTTTATCTTTGAGGAAGCAAAACGCTCCAAGACATTTGGCTTTGCTAAGAAAGATTAATGTTGCGTGATTAATGTGGTTAAAGTTGCATATTCGATTGGATGATATATAACCACATTGGCAAAGGTTACATGTATGTGAAGAAGAAGTTGATGATGACTTTTCTATGATGGAGAAGTGGAATGACATTCAAGAACGTCTCAAAAAAGTCCCTTACAAAATGAAACTCCACATCAAAGAGGTGATGCGTCAACTAGCATTTCTACAAAACACAATGTTGTCTCCACCTCCAAAAAAGGTGCTAACCAAGGGAGCACCTAAAAGGGTGAGGTCTACACCGAAAGAGTCATCCACGGGTCGAATTCCCTTTATGCGGGAGAGTGTTGATTCTCAATTTTCCGATAGTCAATCGTCACAAATCAAGATATCATTTCTAAAGAGGAAAAGTGCGCGTATTGGCAATTCATCGCACTCACAAGCTTCGACGCCAACTATACACCCGGATCCGGATTTACCATACATAACACAATTCCCAAAGATCACAAGACCTTACATTGAAAATATTGTGAATGTTAAAGGGGATGATAATTGTGGATTCCATGTCATAACTAGACACATGTTCATGGATGAGGAAAATTATGTATTAGTTTGTAGTGCACTTATTCATGAATTGAAAACTAGTAAGAGTGACTATTTTGCCGATATTTGATTTGGAGAAGCGTTTTGAATATATTATGAATGTTTTACACCCTCCAATAAATAGTGATGGAATTGCAAACATAGATAAGTGGTTGGCATTACCATATATGGGTCACATTGTTGCAATTTGTTAGAAGAGAGTTGTTGTTCTATTGGTTTCGCCCGAAAGAGGTATATGTGAGACTTTTTTCCCAATCCAAGGTGCTCCGCCATTTAACCCACAATCCCACATCATGTATCTTGACTTAATTCCCGACCACTTTCTTCATGTTTATTTAAAAGACGGTTGTCCATTACCACTTAACAGATGCAATAGGAAGAATATTCTTCGCTTTTTATTTTGTTGATTGTTTTTCATCATTTAGTGTTGCCTTAGACGACTTGGACCAATGGTACAATTAGTATTTCAAATTCAGGAATTTACCTCTGGTTTTGACCAAAAACAATGTATTGTCTTCATACCAACTCTCAAATTATCTATTTCGAAGCAGAAGAAACCACCCTCATTCAAAAAGAGACTGAGCATGATCTAACATGCATGTAGTCATTTTGTGTGAGTTAGTTTTAACTTGATACTATTATTATTGGATTGAAGATATAGGATCACTCTTTGAGCCTACAATTATGTGAATGTTTCTTTCATTAATTTTTACACCCAACAAGGAAAAGCCTATCGAGGTAATAAAATTTCCTTCGGAAAATATGCTCTTCAGGCACTTGAGCCCGCTTGGATCACATCTAGACAAATAGAAGCAGGGCGACGGGCAATGTCACGAAATGTTTGCCGAGGTGGGCAAATATGGGTACGCATATTTCCAGACAAACCTGTTACAGTAAGACCTACCGAAACGCGTATGGGTTCGGGAAAAGGATCTCCCGAATATTGGGTAGCTGTCGTTAAACCCGGCAAAATACTTTATGAAATGGGAGGGGTCCCAGAAAATATAGCTAGAAAGGCTATTTCAATAGCGGCATCCAAAATGCCTATACGAACTCAATTCATTCTTTCACAATAATCATTAGAACGAAACGAAACTCTATTGTTTTAGATTTGTTAATTAAAAATAAAGTATTTTTCAATTAATTGTTTGAAACAAAAGCTGGATTGGTATATGAATTGAGCCATAGTTAAGTTTCCTTAACGTTTTCCAAGCTCTGACTTAAATTGTTAGGTCTCACTACCTTATTAAACGTATTCATTCCATATATTTGCAACTTCGCATGTTTTATTGATAGTTTTCCTGTTAACAAATTCATAATAGACTTGAGTGTTATAAATCTATTACAAGCATCTAAATTTCTTTGATATGAAGTATAAAACATTTTGTTTTTCATTTTATTCAAAAACAATACTTTCCATGCGGTGCACGGGTATACACACTAGTATATTTGAATGACAAAAATTTTATTAATTGATGAGAATGGTAAATAGTACAAGTAGTACAACTTAAAATGATATATGTACATAAAACAAAACACTAAGTTCTAAATTAGCAAAAGTACACATTTTTTATTTGGACAAAAAAACCAATATTCACTAGTGTAAACTAATTTAAAGTAAAGAATAGTTTAGTAAATATGTTTTAATGAAAATTATTAAAGTAACCCTCAAGCTGTTAGTTTTAAATAATAAAATAAATGATATCTTTATCCAAATAAAAATGTGCATATTTGCTAACTTGAACTTTCATGTTTTTTGTTGGTCTAAGTTAGCAAACCTCGTATATAAAATAAAAGGAATTTGAACTTTGAAGGTTGAATTCCAAGTTAATTAAGAATTCCTGCAAAAATTAGTCAATGGCAAATATCAAATTGAGTCTACATGTCCATTAATAAAATAAGGCATAGAAAAAGTACAAATGCAATTCAGAAAATTTAGTTGGGAAGCTTCTCATTGTAAAATAAAATGTAAAAGAATTTAATAGGTAGTATTTGGGTGACATTGGTGATATTGATCAATTACAATGTTACAAGTGTTTTCTTCTTTCTCTTTCACAAGTTTTTTTTTGTTTTTTTACACATGTGACATTGTGGTTGATTAATGTCACCAGTGTCACCAACCACAATGTCACCCAAGTGATATCCGACTTTAATATGAGATTTGCTTATGAAGGTGTGTTTTAACAACATGCACCTTTAGGTGTATTTAACTACTTTTTAGTTATAACATGCTAAAACAGTCCATATAAAAAATAAGTGGCTGTATTTTAGCAAATGCTTGTGGGAGTTGTTAACTTACACCCACATATTTTTTATAAAAAGTGTTTTAGCAATATTCACCTTAAGGTGTATTTAACAATTTTTTAGTTATATCTTTGCTAAAATACACCTTAATAAAAACTAGTGGGTGTATCCCAACGAACCTATATATATATATATATATATTCTACACAATATAAAATTTATGGATCCGTCGGTGACCAGACCCTGATTGGTTGGCAGCCTGAGGTGAAGGAGTTGGTGATGGTGAGTTTTTCATTTTCTTCATCTTCATATCTACAAATTGAATTATACATGATTGTAAAAAATTCAAAATATATTTGGACATTATTAACATGCATGACTTTGTACACAGTTAGTTCGTTATATAATTTAAAGGGTTAATATATGTTTAGCTTTTGTAATATTAGTGATTTTTGGTTTATTTTAATCCTGTAATTTGAAGATTATTTGGTTTTTGACCTTTATGGCATCAAATTACAAAATTTAACGTACTTTCGCCCTTGTAATTTGAGAGAATTTCGGTTTACCCTCTGCCATATCATCGATTTTGTATAGTCAAAATTCATGAAGGTCCAAAACCAAAAAAAATTCAAATTACAGGCTTGAAATTTAAATAATTTTTTTTGTAGGAAAGTAAACCGAAAATCGTTAATATTATAGGAGGGTTAAACATGTATTAACCTTAATTTAAATGTGGACAAAGACAAACTTGCACTAACTGGAGCCAATTGCATAACAAAATAATTTCATTCATCATGATGAGAAATTTGGTTAGATATGTAAAAGATAAGTCATCTCTCAACATTGAAATTAACCTATGATATGCCAATCTAGCTGTTAGCTAACACAATATATAGTGTCTATTTTCAATGAAATTTCATTCGGAAAATGATACCAATTTCTAACATTAATTAAAAAAATAAAAAATAAGTGTGTTGTGTATGATGGGCCAGACCTGCACGTGATTGGGTTAGAACCATGTGCCACATGTGTGTGGAGTATAAAAGGAATAAGAGAGTTACTTTTCCAATCGTGTGGCTTTCCTAACGCACCCTATTTTTTTCTAAAATTACCCCTGGTCCGGATTTTATTTTCCGTAACGAATTGTTATAATTTACCAGATTTATCTGGGTTTTAAAATCCGGAATGACCTTTTTCCAGAACTTTTTCATTTTTAAGCTTTGAAATTCGTTCTATAAATGCAAATAAACATATAAAACAGAAATAAAAAGACAAAAAGATAAAAACAACTCATTTCATTGATATTTGAATAATACATTACAATAATGTTGAAGCTTTAAGCCTTTTACATAAGAACCTAAAACTATTTCTAGGGGGGTAAGTTTTACCAATGACTCCGGCTGAGAGGACATACCAGTAACTTCACTGTTGGTTGGGAGACAGAGGGGGCACAGGGGCCTCTACTGAGCAAGAGACCATGATGGTCAAACTTACATCCAGATAGACCAACCTCACACCCAGACTGACCCATTCCCTATTGACCGATCATATGACCCCTGATGGATTTTCAGAGAGGCCTCTTTCTATGAAAGGCGAACGATGGAAGCACATCGTTGTAGAAGAGGAGAAGAGTAGAAAGAAGAGAGTGTGAGAAATTGTGAGGAAATGAGCCTGTTTATAGGGAGGGAGGGACCAAAAACGTGTTTGAAAAACACATTTTTTGACTTTACCACCGTCCAAAAACGTTTTGTTTGTGGTGCAGACCACCAACCAAAACTTCTGGTGCAGCCCGGAATATATAATCTGGATTTCACATGGATTCCGGATTATATATTCCGGAAAAATATGATTATGACGTGGACCAAAGGGAAACTTGGGACTTTGTGTATGGTGAGTGTTGGTTCGGATTTGAGAATCCGGATTGCTTCAGCATTGGATTCTTTTGTGTGCCCCACATTGCACCGACAATTTTTGTGGTCCACAACGCCCAGATACCTGTATAAATAGGGGTCCCTGTTTTCATTACAAGTAAACTACATCATAAAAAAAACATCATGGAATTACCTGGCTTTGATCCGAACACTAAGCTAGCGGCAGTCTACTACAACGGTGGAACACCACCCCATCTGTTTAGGATTCGCAACGATGTCACTCTCTCCGGGCTGAAGGATGAGCTGGATCAAATTAACCGTCAACTCAACCACAGAGACACGATGAGGGTGGTCGGTGTTGAATATCGATGTCCATTGTCCGACTCAGCCGGATCTCTTTGTTTCAGCCAGATGAAACTCACAAACGATGACGACGTGAGAACCATGTTCTCTGTCTTTGCTCAGCATAGTACTAGAGGACTGATCGAGTTGGACACTTTGTTGGTTAGATCTGATGAACAAATTCTGAAAAGTTTGCATCGGCCCAGGAACTACGAAGAGATCCGGGCTCTGCTAGAGGGACTAGAGGAGGAAGAAGTTAGTTTAGATGATCCGTGATAATGTGTTATTTTAATTGCGTGTTAGTTATGTGTTGTTGAATTAAGTTGTTGCATTATGTTTTAAATAATATATATATTATTTAAACTTTCATTATGTTTTAATTTACGTCAAAGATGTTCATTTAATTGATAAAATAACCAAAGATATGTAGTTCGGATTATGAAATTCGGAATAACATAGGGTGTAGGTGTATTCCGGAATACGAAATTCGGAATACTTCAGCATATGATTCTTTTGTATGGACCACATTGCACCAAGAGTTTATGTGGTCCACAACATCCAAGTACCTCTATAAATACACCCTCTCTAGTTTTCAGCTTCAATACCAGCAAAACACACAAACACACCAAAGAAAACCATGCAAATTTTTGTCATTAAGCTGATGATCTTTCTCACGCGGTCGCAAATTGATAGCTCTCTATTTGACCGCGTCCGCGTGATGAAGATCTTCCACATGTTGACAAAAATATATAGATACAAAGAGGTTGCTCTATATTTGAATATCAAGAGGTTTCTATGAGTTCGGTCCTGCTGCTTGCCAGATGAATATGTCATTTGGCAAGACAGCATGATCGAACTCAAAGAAATCCTCTTGAAAACAGCTTCCCAAAAGATTCAACATTTATGTTTATTTGTCTTATGTTTCTTCTATTTATGTTATGTACCTTTGTTCTATTATTTTCCAAGGCATTCGGAACGAAAACGATCCAAATAAAGGGTCTGGTACAGTTCGGACTTTATAATCCAGAATAAATTCATGCATTCCGGATTATAAAATCCGGAAACACTCAGTAACATTTTGGCCGGTGCCGTTTCACCAAAGGTTAGGTCGGTTAGTGGAGTTTGAATGCATTTTTTGACGGTTTTGAATGTGGAACACATTTTATTTCACTGTAATTAAGATCTATGACTTATTTAAGGCTATAAAAAGACTTGGATCTTCAACATTTTCCTTCATTCTTCTTCACCTCCTTTCTTACATTTTCTTCAAAAACAAATTAGTTTTTTAGGTAGCTTTTAGGAGTGTTTGTGTAGCTTTTAGGAGTGTTTGTGGTGTCATGGTCATTGTTGACCGCTCACACGACCCCTGCAATTGCATTGCAGCTTATGCGGGGGTCGTATAACGGTCAACAAAGACCCTTGACATCAAAGAAAGACACAATGTATTCATATCGTATATGTCCGGATTTTATTTTTCGAAAACACTAACAATCTAGTTCGGAAAACGAAATCCAGACCAGGGGTATTTTTGAAATTTTTGCAGGGCGCGCAAGAAGACAACATGATGGAAAAAGTAAAACTCAAGGAATAATCCTAAGTGAAGAAAACGTGAGTACGGTGTGTGAATTGCAAAGAGCAAAAAGGAAGACTTTGTGGGTTCTGATGACAAAAATGGGTTTTTGTCAATGTTCTCTATTTCGGTTGAAATTTGAGTATGTTGTTTTTGTAATATTTTTGTTACTTACATAATTTTTTAAACATTTGATAACAATTATGTTTAGTTTAAGGCTCTCCAAGAAGGAACTTCTTGTGCAGATCATTTGAATGTTTTTCAAAGAATTATGAACCAGCTGCCTACCATTAGTGTTAAGTTTTATGATAGAATTCAATGGTCATTATCTTACTATGCTTGTGTTGGTGTGCTGTCAATATACTTTGTCAAAAGCAATGTTTTGAGTGAGGACATGAGAAGAAAGTCTCAAGACTCATCTTCACATTTAGAGGTATTGGTTACCGAATCAAAGGGGAGAAACATGAACTCTTATTCAGACAATAGAGACCAAAGCATAATCAATTTCAAAAATAGGTACAAAGTTGTTGAGTGTAACAACTGTGGTACTAAAAAGGGACATAAATAAATATATTGTTGGTCTTTGAAAAAAGAGAATGAGGACAAATGTAAAGGTAATAAAGATAATTTAGATGAAGACAGGACTAATCTAATAGATGATTCGTTTCTTGTTAAAGAGCATGATGTTGTTAATGTTGTTGATAGCGCATCTAGTTGGATGATCAAAAATGGTACTTTCGTACATGTCACTTTCAAGCGAGATATTTCCCGCTCATATACTACAGGTGAATTTGGTGATGTAAAAAGACAAGCCTTAAATTTGGAGGTTCAGAGTTGGAACCCTACCTTGAACCGAAACACCATCCACTTATAAAAAAAATTGCATAAAAAATAAAATAAGTTGGTTGAAATGACCTGTAAAATAGGGATTTGAATTTAACACAGTTATTGCGTGGGCAAAGTAACCGTTGTTGACCGTCCGATCAAAAATGAAGGGTCGAGATAACATACTGTGTTAAACTGTCAAATCAACATTGGATAAATCTGAACCACTGAATCCCAAATCAACGGTCGAGATTAACTACCACGTAGAACTGCGTGAAACCACTACAGTAGCCAAACCTGACCCATGATATAGTACCCCAATTGATTTTGGATACAAACTGATCAAACTATATATATATATATATATATATATATATAAAATAAATAAATTCATTTATAAACAATAACTAGAATAAATAGCCATAAGGCTTCAAATACAGAAGGTTAACCAGAACAAACTACTTTTTCTCAAATTATAACTCTTAATTTGAATAATATCAGTCATCATCTTCTAACGAACTGTCACGTGCTCGTCACAGCGTCTTTCTTAGCGTAAAATCTCCTATACATGGAATCAACTTTGGTGAGATAGAATGTGCCTGGAACTATGTAGTTACAGTCTTGGCCAGTCACAAAGTCCTTTCCACCATAATGGTGCTCCATGATTTTTGTATTTTCGACAAATTTTTCAGGTGGTAACTGCAAACAAAAGTAGGTTTTGATAAATATGATGCTTGGTATTAATATAAGAAATGATATTTGGACACGAATAGTACAAGTGAATGTGTGAAGAGAAAGAAGACAAAAGTGACTGTATCATATACGAAAGATTCATGTCATAAATCAAAATAACGAAAACAAATGTGATTGCTACACGAAACGATATAAAAGTGGTTGCAACACAGTGTTCAAGGTCAAATACAATTCCTCGTAATGAATTGAGATTCAGTTTTGTATCGACTGAGTTCAGTTTTGTTCCAAATCGAGATACAGCTCACATATTTCTAAGATACTGATAACCATGAATGCAACTATAGCATAGTCTCTATCAAATTTTTCATGTGCATGTAACTACTTGTGACACAAGAATGCATGTCAGCTGTTGGTTTGAACATAGGGGGTTGAGATAATCAGTGTGACACATGCTCCAGACATGTGTATTTTAAACAAAACTCAATTTTAATTTGATTCAAACAACACAGACGACACCTATGTTTTGTCCTTTCATATATAACAAAGCCAAAATACTTTTTTTTGTTTTGAGATGGACAAAGCGAAAATACTTAAGTGGTCAAAGAGGCATACCTCAACTCTCTGCTTCAACTTGCCAGAAACATTCATCACCGTCACAATGTTCGACAAGTTAAAGGGATGTTGACCTTCTTGAAGGCGGAAGGAGAACATCGTAGAGGTTAATCCACTTCCATATGAGAACATGACTACCCTTTTACCTACCTGCACATTTAAATACATGTTCAATGTCGAACTCTAATATGTGGTTACGATCATAAGGAAGGTAAAATAAACGAAGACACAAGTGTGACAAACCATACCAGTGAGTCATGCTTATTGTGCAGGAGAGATGCAAATGCTGCATACAGAGATGCAGTGTACATGTTGCCAACTTGCTTTGGGATTAATGTGCTCGGCTGTACCTTCACGTCAAATGTTTTTTTTGCAGCTTGCTGGTTCGCCTACAGAATCATAACGACCGCTAGCATCTAAGTTCGTGTTTGGATCAAAGACTTCAATTTGAGTTTAGTATGTTTGGTGGTACTGGATTGATTTTGTTTTTTAGAATTGATTTTAACGTGGAGCTAGTGTTTGTAACTTCTTTCTCCAAACGTGGTTTCTACATTCAATATTTGTTTTTTGAACATTGCACTCAAATTTATTGTTCAACTCATTTCATGTGAATATATCGAAATATAAACCATTTTACCTTAAAATCAGTTTCAATTAAAATCAATTTTCGTCACCGTTGAACGAAACACGCACTTAAGTTACATTTCTAGAAGTCATTGTAGTCTATGTGCATGACTCAAACTCCACAAGATTAGCTACCTTTTCAAGATCACGACTTTGATAGCTCTCATCACCGGTTAAGGATGCATAAGGTGCTAGAGCTTGCCTGGAAACCTCATCAACAAAACTGGTACAGTATACCATGCAGAGAACAAAAAAGATTATAAATAGGATTTGAAGTAATTAACTTAAAACAAAAGTGTATTTTATGGTTCATGTACTCCAGGTTTTCTTGGAGAATAAAGCAAAGAGTTAGATTTGTAAACCATGCAGAAATTTCATGTTTCAATAAGCTTTACTCTTTTTCCAATAAGTACTAGCAAATCATGCTGAAAAGCTAAATTACTATATTCAAACGAAATCTAAAGAATGTCCCACTTATTGGCTTATTACAATTAAAATTATCCAAAAGGTAAACAAATAATCATCTAAGCTCTGTTTGGATAAACAACTTAATTAAGCTCTTATAGGCTAGCATAAGCGCTTATCGTATAAGTTCTTATCTATAAGCTATTGAATAACAAAGGATAAAATAAAGTCAAATTGTTTTCATATATGCTACAAGCTATTTTCATTAGTTATCCTAGAAACAACTTATGAATGTGTCATAAGTTGTTTCCATAAGCTATCCCATGCAGCCTCACAAGTTCTTATCCCACTCGATAATATCAAGCAAGGACACTCCTCGGTTTAGGCGTGCCTGTGTCCGACACCGACACGACGTGTCCGACACCGACATGACACCGACACTTGTAATTACACTGAATTATGTGATTTTTTCAAATTATTAGCTGTGTCGGCGTGTCAGTGTCCGTGTTGTGTCCGATGTCCGTGTCCGTATCCGTGCTTCATAGGATATACTTAAATAAGTAGATCCAATCACATCAAAAGGCAAATGGAATTATATAGCTTGGCACCATGAATTAACAGTGCATTGAAGCAAAAGTTCCACAAACCTTGGATTTCTGAGGAAGTCATTGAAGTATAACCGACCAAAACTTTTTTGCACAAGCTGCAATAAATAAAAAAAAGTACTCATGAAAGTTAAAACAGGTTGACGGACTCAAAAGAATAGGGTTCAAAAACTGGTAAAGAAGAAAATACTAACATAACAACTAATATACTAGCATTTGCTTATTAAACAAAAAGCAGATTTTAGGCACCGTTATGACATAACAGCGTCTTTTTTAAAAAAAAAACCGAAATCCAATTATGGATAAATGATTTCAGCATGGCTATAAAAATTAATCATATGATTACCTTGTTATATGGAGAATGAAAAACAAAATAATCAGAATCTGCCATTGAAAAATGCTTCCCCTCCGATTTTTCAAATCTGCACATGCAAGAAGAGAATCAGAAACCAATAAAACTTCAGAGAGTTTTTTGGTTGTGTTTATTCTTACTTTTCACAAAACACTCGATAGCAAGAATCAAGTGCCATCAGATAACAGGTCTGTGAGAGTTTTCCATCAACAACCTACACGAGAAAAAGGTTAAAATAAAAGTCAGAAAGTTTAATCTTTGTTTGTAGACTGGTTGGTAGAAAGAATCAGCAAGCACTTGAGCATAACAGTAATAATCTTTCTTTGTAGCACAGAAGCTTCAGATTGAAAGTGTGGCTTAGTGTCAAACCATTGTTGGTGATTGACACTCATACGACACGAGTCGAAACTTCACTCTAGTTTCGGAATATAAAAGCCTACTCTTTTCGGCTCCAACACGTTGAGGACATGACTCTAATAAGGTCTTGTTTGGAAAAATTGTGTAATTAAGTGCTTATAACATAAGCGCTCTGTTGTCAATGCGGAAATGCGGCGCGGCGCGGCCAACCCAATAATTGGCGCGGTACGGGAGCGGGGCGCGTAGCGGGCGCTATTTCGGCGGTGTGGCCACTAATAAATTTAATAATAGATACCATACTATTCAAAAAGAAATACTAAAATACCTTAAACATTACTCAAAATTTCATGAAGTATTCATAATATGAAATAAAAG
>Ga0228710_1001492_pt1 | contig 35200 bp, 12 predicted proteins | sample MedpolnodulmetaG_FD_177995 | JGI IMG/M metagenome (GOLD analysis project Ga0228710, IMG submission 177995) | Root nodule microbial communities from Medicago polymorpha collected in Santa Monica, California, United States - pink nodules | ecosystem: Host-associated > Plants > Roots > Nodule... | reverse complement strand
TAGAAATAGAACCCACACAAAGTGGTGGGACATGCATGAATTTCATCCAATAAAAGAGTGAGTGTTAGAGAGAGTGTTCAAAAGAGAGTGTTGCTAGCATTCCTCTTCTTTGGTATTATACCATTGTGTAATTATAATAAGATTATTTCCCCCTTTCAAAAAAGATTCATAGCTTTGTCAACAAAAAAAGTCATAATAATTTGTGAAAAAATAAATTATAGTAAGATTATTTCCTAAAATATCCACAAATGTGCTTATATGTATACATTTTCAAATGTGTTTTGTAAGTTCAAGTAAACTAGATATTAGTTTTTCCATATAATCTCAAGTCAAAAAAGAAGTAGTAACACTCTTGCTTAAAATTTTATTATCGAGTTCTGAAAGTTATTCAAACACACCAGAGATTTCGAGGATGTAGTGTCTAAATTTTTTTTTCGGTTAATAAGTCTTTACCCCCTGTAATATAGGTCGTTTTCGGTTTCCCCCCCTGTAAAATATTTTTTTTGATTTACCCCCTGTAAAACTTTTTTGTTTTGATTTACCCCCCAATAGGCCAAACAAAAACGAAAATTTCTTGGAAAAATAAAATAAAATAGGTTTTTGTTTGGCCTATTGGGGGGGTAAATCAAAACAATTTTTTTTACAGGGGGTAAATCAAAAAAAATATTTTACAGGGGAAAAAACCGGAAATGACCTATATTATAGGGGGGTAAAGACCTATTAATCCTTTTTTTTTTAATAAGAAAATGATATCACAAACGAAAACTAAGAAACAAGATGAGGGAAGGAGATCCTTTTACAATTATCAGAATCTAGTAAAAATAAAGAAGAACGGGGGGTATGAAACTCTATGAAATCAAGCTCGCCACCATGAATGATCATGATTTGCAAGACAATCAGCGCAACGACTAGGTTCTCGGTAAACATGCTTGATCTCATAATTTCAATCTGGTCGATCCATGAGAGCTAAATCTTTTCGAATAGTCCATCTTCTTATGCTTTGTGCCCCAACTAAAATCTAGAAGGGAGGGTTTAATAGATTTATATGACTATGGAAACATAGTTTTTTCAAAATATTTTTTGAGAGATTAAGAGTTAAAAAGAAAGACACAAGCGATTATACTAGTTTGGTCACATTTGTCCTCGCCTGGTGACCTACTCCGGTCCTCTCACAACTTGTGAGAGTTTCTTTCATTTACAATCTTAAATTTGTTTGAATTAATGATTACAACAATAACTCTTTGAGCCTTCAATTCCCGTTAAATCTTGAAATCCCCAAATCTTGAAACCCTTCAAAATTTGGACCTCGATCTTCACCTTGAATCTGTCCAATTTCAAAGTTTTCACTTTGAACCTTCAATCCTTAATTTAATTGACCTTTTACATCATGAACGATAATAAATCTTAAAACCCTAAATTCTCGATTTAGGTGAAAAGGATGTACTCTGTTTCCTTCAGTTCTATAAAAGATTGAACAATCCTCAATCTATTTCACTGAAACACTAATGTACAATGAATCCCTATCTAAGCTTCTAAGAATCTCACTCAAAGTTTATGAGCAAGAACACTAAATTGAACCTCACAATGATGGATTTTAGAGTGAAATGAATGTTTAGGTGTTCTTGTGGGAATGAGTAACATTTAGATATGAATCAGTACGAGAAAAGAAATTTATGTATTAAAAATCTGAAAAATCACATGCATGATTAAGATTACATTATTAGTATGTTGATTTGAATCAACATTCTTAACCAATGCGATTCATATCACATTAATAGTTTGATTTGAATTTCAACTCTGTGATTGAAGTTTAAGACCTAAAATTTCTTAGGTGATTCGAATCACATAGCTAGATGATTCAAATCACTTCATTTTAATTCTAATTGACATCCTAAAACATGAAAAAGATAGGTGATTCAAGTCACCTTTAAGCATGATTGTTTCTTTTAAAAAAATAATTTGCAATTCATTCCAACATAAGATGAACTACAATGTTGCAAAATCAAATTGAGTATACAATCTCTAATGGTGACCACTACCCAGATTTATTTACAATGCAAATATTTTATTATTCTATTATTATTATTATTATTATTATTATTATTATTATTATTATTATTATTATTATATATATTGTATGTAATTCATAAGAAGTCTCTCCCTATGCGTGTCTTTCTTCTATTCACATGATTATCCGATCAAACTAAGACCCGTATAAACCATGACTCGACAAAATCGAAGTCTACAACGGTCGAAAGTGAGTTAGAGTTTTTCACTTTCAATTTTCTTGAGTGAGTCATTTTGGGTTCGAAATCGTGCAATGCGTTACTCTACGTGCAATATATACTCACATCTCGACAACAATGAGGGTGAACCCAATCTACTAGCCATTCTCAAACAATGTACACAACCCTACAACTTTGCTATAACCAAAGTAAATGCCCCATATGATATAAGAAGCCCCTAACATATACTCCATCTGTTTTTATAATACATCATTAATTGAATGAACCTAAAAAGTGAATTTTGCTTATATTTAAAAACGGATGAAGTATGTCTTTAGGATCTTCGATGAGACCTTCATAAGTCTTAATTCCGTAGTAAAAATATATAATTGAAAATCTGATTGAAATAAAATAAAATTGAAAAGGAAACTTTATTCTATTAAATAAAACAAAACAAAAAAAGTAAACAAAAAAATTATTGTTTGGGTTATGCCTTTGCTCTCTTGTCTTGCTGCTCTTTCTCTCTCCTTCACTTCTCTCTCTTTCTCTCTCTAAAATCTCACAACTTCGATTCTACCCTTTTCACAACCGCTGCTCTTTCACGATTCCAGGTTCATCTTCTTCTCCTATTCGATCCACTTTCATCTTCTTCCTGTTCAACCGTTTTTCTTCTGCGCCATTTTTTCTATTTTTTGTTTTTGTGGTAATTATTGCAATGATCTTCTTCTATGCATCGTTGATTGTGGTTTTGAATTCTGGGTTTATTTTGTTTTTTTTGTAATTTGGATTCACGAGTCGGTTCTTCAATTTTGTTGTTCTTTGTTGGTTATCTTGTTTCAATTTGTTTGATTTTAATTTCATTATCTGTTTTGAATTTAGGGTTTTTGTTTATGAATTTGGTTTTGGATTTTAGTTTCATTGCTAGTGAATTGAGATTGGGAAGTTAACATTTATGAAATTTTCATTGGAACTGATAGCTTAGAATTATAATTATTGTTATTTCATTTTGGTGTGTTGAATTCAATTTTATGGGATTTTTGAGAAATATACACTAAAAATTGATGCTTTATTTTTATAATTAATTTTGGGTTTAAGGGATGATTTAGGAGTTGTGCAAGTGATTACTGAAATATTTCTTGATTAGGGAATGGCTGGAGTGTTGAGTGAGGAGTCTGGAGTGGGAAATTCACGTGGGCAGCATTCTACCGGGGAAGCATTGGCGGAATGGAGGTCTTCTGAGCAGGTGGAGAATGGAATTGCATCTACTTCTCCCCCTTATTGGGACACTGACGAAGACGACGGTGGTAAAGTCATTTTTTAATTATTTTTTCCGTTTATACAATCGTACTGAATTTTTGTTGTTTTATTGCATGCATGTGTGTGTTTTTCTAAATGAGGTATAGGGATCACTACCAAAAAAAAAAAAGAGGTATAGGGATGGTAATTGTGGCATAAATTATACTTCGATTAGATTTTGTGCTGTGTGACGATATTTGGCGGTTTTGCGATTATTCTTGCCCTCAGCGATTATGAGTACGCAAAATCTTATTTTGGTGGAATCCTGTATAATCTACTTTACTTTGAAACTATTCTACGATTATGGTCGCGGTTGTGGAACTACAGAAGGCAACTTTAGTTGTTGTTTTGTCTAAGACTTATGAGTTTGATTTAACGTTTTAATTAGATAAGTATTTCAAGTGTTTATGCCATTGTTATGTGATAGTGTTTTAATTACATACTAAGTATTTTAAGTTTTAATTAGTAAGGGTTATGCAACTATGCTATTATTTGAGTCATGCTTATGAATTTAAATTTACACAAGTATTTCAAGTGTAATTTAAGTTTTCTTTTGTTTTAGTTATGCTATTTTACAAGCATATACATGAATTTATATGCATATATTTGATATTTATGAATTTTGTATGATCTTACGGTTGCATGATTTACGTAAAATCTTGATTTTGGCTACCCTTGATCAACTCATCTTAATGTATACATCCTGTTTTTATTAAATGGATACACTTTTATTTGTCTCAGTTGCCAATTTATAAGATTTCTAGTGAGGTTAATAGATCATCAAATTTCTCAGACTGTATAGTGGCAGAACGGAATATGGATGTAATTATATTTCAACTTTTATACTGTATGAAGGCAAGTTATAAGAATAGGATGGGTAATTCTATTGTGCCGATTGCCATAAAGGGTACTCTGGTGTTTTAAAGTCCCTATCATAAAGGGAAACGTTTGTAGAGAATCTGAGTCTACAAATTTGAACCCACATCGTCTTAGTCACGTCACTCACTTGGCAACAACTTGAACCGTTGCATCAAATGTACCTTCTGCCAATTTTCTCAAAAGAACCTTTTCTAGGCCAGTGGGGGAATTCAGCAGGAAGTTGTGTCTTGTTCCTGGACAGTTGGATTATATTCTCTTCTAAATGATTTTATTTTATTTTTAATTTAGCTTGAGCTGATTCTTGATCCTTTCATGATGGGTCGTGGTTGATTGCCAATATTTTTCCATCAAAAATTGTAAAAATCTTACTTCTTCTTCTCTTCGTAGGACAAAAACCTTCTGAGTTATATGGGAAATATACATGGAAGATAGAAAAGTTTAACCAGATTACCAAAAGGGAACTTCGCAGTAATGCATTTGAGGTTGGAGGCTACAAATGGTATGAGGGTCTAGATAAACTTATAGAAACGTGTAGTTTCACTCTGATTTACAGTTTTACTCTTTTAGAACTATTTATATGCAGGAATGTGTTGTTATGCTTGTATTATCCCGAGTCATTCATGACAGCAGTTTTACCTTGAGTTTCGATAAAATGTCGGTGTACTGTAATTTTTGTAGATTATATCTCTGAGTTGTCCTGATTTACTAGGGCATTAAATAAATAATAAATTAAATATTATTTAATCAAAGAAAGCACCATGAATTTGGAGGATTGAGATCCTCCATGGGAACAATGGAAAAAAAGGAAAGGAAGAGAATTATCAGTTGAGCACATCTGCACAATCCTTCTGTCAACACCCTTTAAGAAAGATTGCACGCTTTGCACCATTTAGAAGTCAATCATCTAATTCCATATCAGCTTCCAAGACAACAAAATATCCTTCAAGATACAGGGTTTATGCTCCAACCAAATTCATAATATCATTGGCACAAATCACACGTTGACTTAAAATTTAGAAACTGGCCTGTATCACACATTGGCTTTTAAAAACTGGCCTCTTTACTTACACTTCTAAGTATTGACCAAAAAGGATGAACAAGAAATGTACATGTCATGATTACAAATGACAGGGTAAAGAGCAAGACATAATGTACATATCAGGGAAAGAGCTTTATGTGATCTGTGATCCTGTAGTATTTATTAATTCTATCAACGCACCACAGGCCAAATTATGTTTTGATTTTCAACAGAATCTTTCTTTGGTTATTGGCAGGTATATTTTAATTTATCCACAAGGATGTGACGTTTGCAATCATCTCTCGCTGTTTCTGTGTGTAGCTAATCATGACAAACTTCTTCCAGGTAAAACCAATGATTTTTATTTCCTTGAGTTTAAATTAATAATTGTTGGTTTTCTTACTAAAGTTTGTTCCATAGTATTTGGCTTATTTTTCCTTTTATTTTTGGGATGACACAGGGTGGAGTCACTTTGCACAGTTTACAATAGCCGTGGTCAATAAAGACCCAAAGAAGTCAAAATATTCTGGTAGTTAGCTAATAATTGACATATGTACCGGAGATTACAATTTTTTCTATCATCATTACTCATTATTTGTTGAGTTTTTCAGATACATTGCACCGATTTTGGAAGAAGGAGCATGACTGGGGATGGAAAAAGTTTATGGAGCTGTCAAAGGTTAATGACGGATTTGTTGACTCTTCTGAGAATTTTATAATAAAAGCTCAAGTTCAAGTCATCAGGTATTCTTTTACTTAACTTTATGTTATTTAAGACTCCAAAGTTCGGCATGCATCCATTGCATGGCTGTCTGATCAGATGGGGTAATCTTGTTATCTTGTTTGCCTTTTGACTTGGAACTTTTAATTCAGATGTGTGACCATTTTTTTTTATTGGTTGTTGCTGCAGGGAGAAATCAGACAGGCCTTTCCGTTGCCTTGATTGTCATTATAGAAGAGAACTTGTTAGGGTATATTTGACAAATGTAGAACAAATTTGTCGGCGTTTTGTGGAGGAAAGACGAAGCAAGCTTGGGAAGTTGTTAGAGGATAAAGCTAGGTGGTCGAGGTACTTTATGCTCTCCTTTGATAAAGCTAGGTGTCTCGCTTCTGGCATATATGCATTGTCTATTATGTCACATGATGTATTCTGTAATTATTATCTTGCTCTAAAGTGTCACCTAATAAAAGTAAGGATCCTTAAATTTTGATTTTTCACACTCCTCGATTAATAATAGCACTCAATACATCTTCCTGAAAATCTATTTTGGGTTGACTTAATTCCTCTTCACTCCAGAAAGCGAAAGCGTTTGGGCAATTTGGGGAGAAAAATGCAGAAGTGAATCAGTGACATTGTTAAATTTTGTTAAAATTTATAATCTTCAGATATTCCTCTAATTGTAAAACTTCCTAGATTGATTGTTATTACTCCCTAGAGTATACAACTTCCTAGGGCAGTGCTTACTAAATAAGCATTCAATTTATTTATTGTAAAACCATTATAAATACAAGGTGTGTGATCTCATTATAGACACACATAATTTACACTAATTTTACATGTTTAATTGTTGACCATGATTAGATGTGTTATTAATACCCCCAGTTTATGCCTAGTTTTATGCATATGCATTCTGAAATTACATCATTTTTGAAATTAAATCTGATTTTTATATTGCCATTTCATATTTATTGCAATGACACTGTTTCCCGATTTAACTAACTAATATAATGTGATAGTATCCATTGCCACTTGCGCCAGACCTTTAAGTTGTGGGTGCCTGATTTTATAAGCTGATCAAACAGTAATGTGCAAAATTTGCAGTTTCTTTGCTTTCTGGGGGGAAGTTGATCAAACATCTAGGCGCCGCATGTCTAGGGAGAAGACAGATGTAATTTTGAAAGTAGTAGTGAAACACTTCTTTATTGAGAAAGAAGTCACTTCTACTTTGGTTATGGATTCCTTGTATAGTGGATTGAAGGCTCTTGAGGGCCAGGCTAGCAAGAAAGGTTGGGTAAAATTGTTGGATTCTGAAGAAATACCAGCACCTATTGTTCGTGTTGAGAAGGATATGTTTGTACTGGTAGACGATATTTTACCGCTTCTTGAAAGGGCTGCTATAGAACCACTTCCTCCAAAAGATGAAAAGGGTCCCCAAAATCGTACGAAGGTAAGATTTAGAATAATGTTTGTTAAAGTAACTAAGGATTTAAATGTTGACACCTAAATAGACGGCGATATGGTTGAGCATTGAGCCAATTGAAATGTGATGGTATCGATACAACTGTGGAAGGAAATTTTCAGAGGATGAAGTTTTGGTTAAAAGAGTAGCACAAAATTATGCCTATTTGTTGAACGAAATCTGTGAAAAAGTAATACCAAAAACTTGGATACTGTATTCTGAACTGAGTATGTTTAGATTGAGTTTTTATTTTTTTCAATTGCTTCTTCATCTACTGGCAATCTATTTTTAATTATCTAAAGAACTCTTCAGTTTATGTTTGTTCGCTGCTTAGGTTTTTTCTGCTCATATTTCATATTTTTTGTTGCTTTTATTCTAACATTTCTGATTGATCACACGTATGGTAGCACTTTGAAGTTTCATTGTTTGAAGAATAACAAGAAAGGACTCATCTTATATTTCATATATATATTTATATTTATTTAATTTTTGCTTGCCAATAGCTCTGGAACATTACTTCGTGGCAAATGACATTATTTGTATAAAATTACGTAATCTAAGATGGGATCTAACAATAAATGACAGCAAGGCAATTATATTCGTATTCTGAATTAGTGGGGGCATTCATGGGAGTTAGGCTGCTTAGTGTTAAGTCCATGAAATGCTTTCTTGTGCAAATACAATTGCATCTTGAAATCCACTATATTTAGTAATTTGATAAAATGGTTTTGGCTTTGGGAAGGAACTAGTTTTCATCCCTGTAAACTAATATTGGGTTCAAATATGGATTATTAGTTATTCTAAAGTTGCCCATGCTCGATAGCTTGATAGTGCATTTTTTTACTATTTGTACAACACTAACTTAAATATTCCCTTTCCAACATGAATTCAATTTAAGCCGTGTTTCCTTTTTTTTTTTTTTTTAACCATATCTCGTAGATGTTATCTTTTTGATATTAATTAATGATAGTGTAGATTTTTACATATATAATTTAGAAAGCAACAAATCTAGCTTACTGATTTGCATATATTAGGTATCTGGAATGTCATCTTCAATAACCCGGTATATTATTCTAAGTACCAACAGGGCTATGGAATATACGACACCTTTTGGCTTTATAGGTTTGGAATCCTTTTGATTGCTAAGAACCCCGTTTCTTGTGTTTTGTAGGATGTAAACTCTGGTGAGGATTTCAATAAAGATTCTATTGAGCGCGATGAAAGGCGTCTCACCGAATTAGGGCGTAGGACTTTGGAAATATTTGTACTTGCTCATATTTTCAGGTATTTTTTTGTAATTAGTCTCGTTCAGTGTTTCTCAACTTAATTGCCTGTTTATACTGTCCTGCATTTTGTCTGTCTGGGAGCTGTTTATTTACAAAAATCACCCGGTAGTAGATTCCACTAATTTAATCAGTTAGTTTTGTCGCGGTTGTGGTTTCGTGTCGGTTTCTAGTTTGTAAGAGATGGCCAGTACATGGATAGCTCCTTCGTGATTTCAGATGTTATTTCAAGAGATTGCCTTGGCCATTGTTTTCGAATTACAAGATTTTATTTGGCCGTTTCTTTTGGAATTCCATGTACTTTCATTTTTTAAAAGTATGTCTGTTCATATCTTGATCGGGTACAAGATCTTTCATTTTTTATTTGACGAAAAAAATTAAAGATATAGTTAATAACAATTTTGTTCGCTGCAAATGACACAACGCTCTAAAGCTTCAATATGAACCCTTGCTATTGGGAAAAACCCAAGTCTCACATAGAGTGAAGATGGAGCCTGAAATGAGTTTATAAAGAGTGGCACCACTCACCTTACAAGCCGGTTTTGTAATGATGAGTTAGACCCATTATACCTACCTAATATGGTATCATGCCTATCGATTGGGCCATCCACAATTTATATCCATGCAACAAGCCCAACAGGACGGGACATATTAGAGGATGTATTGGGGCAAACCCAGTTCCACATAGATAGAGCCTGAAATGAGTTTATAAAGAGTGAAACCCCTCATCTTACCAGCGGTTTTATAAAAATGAATTTGACCCAATATAAACATCCAATAGCTGTAGCTTGATGCCAGTTGTTTCAGATGGTGTTGTAATTGTAAATTTGGGTTCCCTGGTGATTTATCCTCATAAAAAGCAGTGCAATATAAGTATTTTATTATGAATAAGTAAATCTATTTGTACAAATTCTCTACTGACATGCCCTCTGTGTTGCTTTCTATGATTTTGACTTAATAACATATAACGAGTCCCTAACTTGGTATCCTGACTTGGAGAGGGGGATACTTGTAGACAGTTACAGATCCTAGTTTGTCAAGACTAGGTGTTAACTAAGTATTTGATATGCTTACATGTAAATAATATTTGGGTATATCCTTACATACATTTTAAATGTATAATATATTTGCCGGATAATTGATTCCCCCATCGTGTGTCACATCTTTGATGGTTGTGCATGAATATGAAGTAATCATGTTAAAAAGTATGTGCAATTTCACTTTTAGAGAGAACTGATGATTTGTGATGTGTGGAAAGATAGAGAAGTTCTTAATAGTGTATTGATAATTAAAGAAGGCATACTTTTTGTTTCACTACATCTGAACCGCTCATTTTTTTGTGATCTTTACATCTATGTATTGGATACACGATGTAGTTGGAAATCCTAATTCCTAATTTCATGGGTGCAGCAACAAAATTGAGGTTGCTTATCAGGAAGCTGTTGCTTTAAAGAGACAAGAAGAACTCATCCGTGAAGAAGAGGCATCATGGCAAGCTGAAGGTGATCAGAAAACAAAACGTGGAGTCAATGAGAGGGAAAAGAAGGCAAAGAAAAAGCAGGTTGTGTTACAGATTGAAATTGCATCATTAAGGAATCTTTATATATCTAAATATTGATCTCACATATGCTAATGCATTATCTTGCTCTCTTGTTAACTATTGTTTTTTTATTGACTATTTGTCACAGATTGAAATGCAATTGTCTGACATTGGTATTATTATGATTTTAGAAGTCAATAGAGGCAAGATGAAACCATTCTCATAAATTCCAGTACAGAAAATTATTAAAGAAAGGTGTTATAGGTGACAATTATATGAGATCTTTTGAGATTCCCAACTGATTAGAATTATGGCTAAATTATCCGTATAAGGCTAGAATACCTTCACCTCTTAAACTAGTTTTTGGAGTTGAGGTAGGTAGACCTAAGTCCAATTCCGAGATGGTACCAACTCTACCCTAGTTTTGTTTTTGGGCCAAGCATATTTGTCTGTGCTTCAGATACCTGTCCTGAGTGTAAGTTGTGCTAAGATCTCTGTTTTTGGGCCACCAAATTTGTCCATGCTTCAGATGTCTAATTTTAGGCGTGATAGGTGTGTTAAGATATATGTTATTGGACCAACCACGTGAATCCATGCTTCAGATATCCTGTGTTGATTGCGAGAGGATGTGTTAAGATGCCATGTCAACTAGAGATATGGCCAAATTAGTCCTTGTATGGATTGGAAAATCCTGGCTTCTTGAGCTTGTTTTGAGGGTTGAGTTAGGCCATGCCGAAATTCTGAAGACCACAAGCAAATGATTGAGTAGATAGACTTGGTAAGTGCAGCATATCTATAAGTCTTTTTTGACATGGTACTGATGAAGTCAGCTAATTTCTGATGTGTACCATCGCTAGGAAGTTTGTATATTTAACCTTGCTGTGAAGTGGGAGTTTTACATTATTGGATTATTGGTTTGTGAGGAATGCCGTTTTTTGAGGCCGGATTAGATGGAGGATAGTCTAATACTAAAATGAGACTAATGAAAACTATAGGTCATATCATTAAGAATTTTTTATTGGATTTAGTTCATGGCTGAACATTACAGTGTCACTTGATCTCTGGAGTCCTTCGACCTATGTAACCAATTCCACCCAGTGGGAAAGACTATGGTTTGAGTTGCTGTAATGGATACCATGTTTGGATTTTGCTTATATTGAGCTTCTTTGCTTCAAAGCTTTCTCAGTAAAATTTTGATTGTAATCCTTTTTGAACACGAAATTTAATGCAAGCACACATGAAGTGTGATTTTGCATGATTTGCCAATATTTATGTTTGAGTTGCTTGTTTAAGATTGGTTGCGTCTTTACCATCCTTGACTTCCTAGAAATTGCATTATATTTGATGCAACATAATAATAACAGATCTGTGATGCATTATGTAGAAAAAAAATGCAGCACTGTAACAAAATAGTTAAGGTAGGAGATTAAAGTGGAACATTGAAACTTAGGGTCTAGAACCGCAGAGAAAGCTTTAGAACTGAAGTTTTGTGACTTATACTGATTATAATATTTGCCTAGGATTTTATGGTATTCCCTTTATAACCCTGGCATCCTAAACATCCATTTCATAAAAGTTTTTCAAGCAGAGCCATCCAAGTCCATTAATTTCACATGATGACCAAATGTCTTAATAAATGAATTTTGAGAAACAATGACCGCAGAACTTCTAATGATACATAAAAATATAAAATAAGTAATAAACTAAGGACCTAAAATATCAAAGACTCAAATTACAATTCACCAACTGGCTTGCATTTCCTGTTTTTATGCTGAGTTGCCTTATCCATAAATTTTTTGTTTGACTTGTAGAAAAATATAATTTTGAACTTTCGGACAAAATATTATAATTTAGGAACAATTACTCAAATTTCTAGTTAATCAGTAACCATTTTTCAATTCAATTGTTACTTTCAAGATTTTTCTGGTGACATCTCATTTTCCTATGCCATACCATGTACATGGGAAAAGGATAGTTGTTGGTTGATTTTCATTTTTAGTTGCTGACTTGTGTTCCTTTCTTTTCTTTTCACTGCAGGCCAAACAAAAGCGGAACAATAAGAAAGTAAAGGACAAAGGGAGGGAGGAGAGGACTACTATGGCTGTGCATGAGACAAACCAAGAAGACAATGGTGTTGATGAGAAAATGGATTCTAATGAGGAAGCTCAAACACTGTCTGAAAAGCCTGATGCCATGGATGATATTTCTGATGTGTCCGACTCTGTGGATGGAGTTACTGAAATGCTTCATCCGGATTCAGAAGACAGAGATACTAGTCCGGTTAATTGGGATACTGATGCATCAGAAGTTCATCCTCCAACTGAGGCTTGTAACAAAGGCATAGGTGATGTTTCATCCAGACAAAATGGAATGTCTGATAAAAGGTGCAGCTCAGCAATAGATGATAGTTCATCAACATGTTCTTCTGATTCTTTGCCATCAGTAGTCATGATTGACCCCTACAAGGGGAACTCTTTTTCAAGTTGTAAAGCCCAGAAGTCACCTAGCAGGCAAGTATTTAGCTTAGTGTTATTTTTTTTTGATGTTGACGGGTATTAATGATATTTCAGAAGTGTTATTTTGATTTGGCTCTTTTTATCTGTAGAGGTAAGAACAGAGGCATAGCATCATGTGACACTGGTGGTTGGACAAATAAAATAGATAGTCGGCCATCTGGCGCTGCAGCAGATGCTGGGGTTATTAACAAAGAGTCTGGAAGTGGAAAGGCTGGAAAAAATGAGTCCGAGGGTGCTGTTGTCACATTGAAGGATCGGTTAAAGTGGGCTGAGAAGCATGTTGTCAGAAAGGTTGTCCCATTTCTACTCTTATTGGAAATACTCGTCAAATTGTTAAAAAAAAAATTCTTCTCCGGAGCTTATCTGTTCTTACTGATTATTTAATGTCTTTCCTTTCTGTCTATTTTATTTCTCCTTGCTTCAATGTTATATGGCCTTCTCATCTTAGAGAGCTAGACTCCCAAACAATTTTTGCTGTTTCTTTTTCACAATTTAGGAGGTGCAGAGTAGTTTGCTCTTTGAGCAATTTTTAAAAGAGGAGTGCTAACAACACTCTCTCTAATACTCACTCTCTCATTGGGTGAAATCAATGTGGATCCCCCTACTTTAAATGGGATCCACATTAATTTCATCCAATGAGAGAGTGTTAGAAAGAGAGTTTTGCTAGCACTCCTCTTTTTCAAAAGATAAAAAGGGTCTTAAAAATGGAGGGATGACTGAACAACTTGTTTTCCCTTATTTACTATTCATCTGCAAGAAATATGTCTGTTTTTCCATCTTGTTTGCACCACCTGGGACAAATCAACAATGGTTTAGTCCTTAATTGATTCCACTCTTTTGTTATTCCAAAGGCCTAGACAGATGTACAAAGATTTCCATGTCTCACATTATAGACACCACCACCACCCCAAAAAGAATCTGAGTTTTTTATGATCTCTGAATTCTTTTTTTTTTGATTTTTTTTTTTTGGATAGATTTGTTTTCTGATTATTTATTTGCTATTTGTGATTAGTTTAAAGGAGATATTAAGGTTTTTGGCCTTGTTGTTGTTAGGTGAAGGCTCATAATTTTTTTATTTAACAATCCTATTTATGAAGCTAAATGTGGTTTTAAATGTGTGATTTATGTACCACTATAAAGTCTTGTATCTTTTCTAATGGATAGGATGAGGAGGTTCTTTCACTTCAAACGAAACCCAACATCAAAGACGAAGTTGGGATAGAAAGACTTACTGACAACGAATGTCTACATAAAGCTGTGTCATCTTCACCTGTCAGTCCTCCTAGTAGCTCGCCTGGTCAAATGTTAGTAAACAAGACAAGTGCTACTTTAGATCCTTTTCATGTCACTAAAACATCTTCAAATGGCTCCCAACAGACTGATAAAGATCCATCTCCCCCCTTCACCTCTGCCTCACAAATTACAATTTCGTCCAAAACTGAGATCCAAAAGACTTCAACTGCAAGATTAACTGAAGGATCTGTATCACGAGTGCCTACTATCTCAAGACCTTCAAGTACTCCTTTGGTTTCTGGTCCCAGGCCAACTGCTCCTGTGGTCTCAATGGTTCAAACAGCTCTGCCACTTGCACGCTCAATGAGTGCAGCTGGGCGGTTAGGTCCTGATCCCTCACCCGCCACTCATAGTCACGTTCCTCAATCCTACAGAAATGCTATCATGGGGAACACTGTGACCTCAACTGCTGCCAGTCTGACCCATTCTAGCTCGTCATGTTCAGGAGTAAACCCATCCTTTAGCTATTCTCAACCATCTACCATGGTGTCATCACCAATCTTTCTATCCCATAGCTCTGATAGAATGGAAACTAATGCTGTCCAGTGTGGTGTTCCCTTTGGCTTGAGAACACAGGATGTTTTACAGAATGGTTCCCAGTGGATTGAAAGTTCTCAAAGAGAATCAGCCAGAAGCATGTATGATCAGCCCGCTGGTCTTAATGATGATCAAAACCATGACTTGTACAGGCCACTACACAGTAGATCTATGGTCAACATGTTAACTGAGTTCCCAGCCTGCACATCCGGGCGTCAGAATCAAGCGTTGGTGGATGAGTTCCCTCACCTTGATATTATAAACGACCTGCTTGATGATGAGCACACTGTTGGGAAGACGGCCAGGGCAAGTTTGGGATTCGAGTGTCTGAGAAATGGGCCGCAATCGCTAAATCGACAATTCAGCTTTCCTGGAGACTTAGATGCAAATGATGACCGCGGATCCTCAACCAGTTCTTGCAGGCTCGAGCGTTCACAAAGTTACCATCATGATCATGGATTCCGAGGAGGGTATAGCTTGTCCCATGGGCATTTTGATTCACTTAGGGATTACATCCCGCAAGTTACTAGCGCGCCTTATGTCAACGGACAAGTTGATGGATTGATTACAAACCAATGGCAGGTGGCCACTGGTCCTGATCTATTGTATGCAGGCATGAGAAACACAGAGAATGATGGCTACCCATATTATCCAGATTATTACTCAAATATGGCATGTGGTGTCAATGGTTATACTGTATTCAGGCCTTCAAATGGTTCTTAGAGGGAAGGCCTGCTCACAATTTAATGGTCGCCAAAAATGTAATGTATTTGAGGAAATGTTGGTTTTTTTTTTAGATTGGAATGAGGTTGTAATCTCTTCACAAGCAAAAATATTTTGTAAAGAGTGTTGTGTTTTTTTCTGCCAGCTATTTTTTTATGCATGTTTGGCATTCTAGGATTATAGTTGAATCGAGACGAGGTCTGAAGCGTTTTGTCATCATAACTCTACCATGCATCCTCTCATTTCAGATGCAATTTGTACCCAAGGCTGTACCCTTGTCAGCTATGGACTTTAATAAGACATTTGCAAATGCCTACTAGTAGTTTTACTTCAAATTATAAAAAGGGTTCAATATATTCAGTTGCTTTTTTAAACACCAGTTAATTTATTTATTGTTGTTATTTAGGGGAGAGAAAGACACTGTCATGCACTCTATGTAGTGACTCAAATTCAGTTTCTTTGGATTGTAAAGTTTAAAAGTCAAATAAAAGTTAAGCAATTACAACTGTATTAGTACTAGTTAATTTCTTTAAAACTGTTGTTATTAAAGAGAAAAATGAGTGTGTGTGTATTAAGGGGGAAATTTAACAAGTGTATGAGCACTTGTTAAGAAGATTAAAGTGGAAATTTTATATTGGAAATTGTGTAATCAACAGATTAAAACATCAAAAAACAATTGTTTCTACGTAAATTTATCAATAAAACATCAAAAAACAATTGTTTCTACGTAAATTTATCAATTATTTCTATTTTTGAATACTTACCAAGTGTTCTTAGGGCACTTATTAAAATCAATCATATTATAATTACTTAAATTTTGAATAGATTTTAATTTGAAAACTTAAGGCAATAAATTTAATTATGGAATGTGGTGAGGAATTTTAATTTGAAAATTAAAGAAAGCAAATGAAGTGAAGATGTATTATAAAAGAATTTACTTTGGAAAAATCCAGTGCAGTGCAATTGATGATTTATGAGATAATATTGTGATACAAATGAGATCTACTAAAGGGGGTGTCTCTTAACATTTGTTTTCTCATACATTTGGATAAATAATTCAAGCATCCATCATTTGTACCACACATCATAAATGAGAGTTCATTTTTTTAATAAGAGAAAAAAGTTTATTTTAAAAACTAGAGAAGACTTGTGAATAGGAGAATAAAATTTAAGTGAGATAAGGAGAAACCAAATTTGTTAATAGGTGCCATTCAATTTTTTTATTTTTATTTTTAAAGTTAAATTATGAGTTAGCAAGATGACTTGTGCTCTTTAATGCAAAAAGTAGATCTAACTCATCCTTGCCATGTATGTACACATGATTATACAGTAAGAAAATAACATTTGTCCTATGTTATTAGGATGAGAATAAGTTGAATTGATGCAGAATTTTGGAGATTCAAACTTTAATCCGGTAAACAAATATAAGACTTGGGTTTGACTTGTTATCAGTGATAAATCTACTCTTATATCTGAGTCTGACATTTTTTAAAGTCAAGTATGAACTGTTAGCCAATTGCAAGATCTATTTTATATTGATGTTTTTAAATGTAAATAGACTAAAGAGCAAACACGTCAATGAAATTATGCCCCATTTGATATTTAACAATATATTTTAGAAAATATGGTTTATATTATATTTCAATATTATTTTTCCCATATGTAAAATTTATTAGAAATGGTCCAAACCAGCATCATAGTGAGAGCAATTCTAACATCCTTCTATGAAGAGTTGCAGAGGATCCACACAATTATGTGTTAGAAGGTTGGGCACACACCATACAAAGTTAAAATACAATAGACTTGTTACAATACAAAGACATGGGCTTCTCTTTTCACCCTAATCATTTCTCGTGTGCCCTCCAATTTTTTTTACCCCGTTAGGATTATATAATTTGAATTTTGTTTGCATCATTTTGAATAATATAATTTGAATCCTGCCAAAACTCAGAAAATATATTATAATTGATGCAAAAGTCTCTGCTGACGATCGTATCATTCTCCAAAAACCGCACATTAGTTTTAGTCCTTCATCTGAATGAATTGGACCAGGGGCGGATGCTTTCATACGCAAGGGGTGGCTATGGCTACCCCAAAGAGAAAAATAATCATTGAATAAGTAGGTATATTTGTATACTCAGCTACCCCTAATAATACATAGTTGGCTACCTCAAGTTTTATTATAGCTAAAAAAAATAAGCAATTAGTAAATTATAACCCTTTATATTCCGTTCTTGCATTAAGTGTATTTTATGAAGTACTTTTATTTTTTGGTCAGATTGTCTAGTGGACTAGATTCACACACGTTATGTGTGAAGAAGTGAGAAATTCGGGGTTCGAACTCTGACTCCTGCACATAATATTTATGGTAGCTACCAACTGAGCTACACTTACAGGACATGAAATACATTTTCTATAATTAATAGTTGTTGTGATTTAATTTTTTGCTTATTGGTAAAATTTACTATTAATTTTAAAAAATATTTATTTCGCTTTATATGTGGCCACCTCAAGAAAATTTTGTTAGCTTCGCTGCTAAATTGAACGCTTCCTTCTGATGGGTTGATAGATGGAAGACAATACTTAACAATGTCCACGTTTCTTTTGTCTATGTGGTTGGATTCGCAAATCTTCCAGACGTAGAGCACGCAAGGCCTGAACTGTTGTAGGAGATTTATTGAAATCGTTGAATTCAGAATATGTTTAGTGATAAGTGCTCAAAAGTGATCTAATTCATGTGTTAGTTTAGGCATTTTGGTGATTTGCTTTACAAGTTATTGATGGAAAAGCTTCAATTATGTGCATTAATGCCATTTATGCTTTACATGCCTTACTCAACCCTTTTTGTGCAGGAAAATGCAAGCAAGGATAAAATTGTACCAAGTTCACAAAATTTCGTCATTAGCGAAATGTTGGCAAAGTTCCAGTGAGGTTTCGCCATAAGCGAAGTTCAGAAGCAGAAGGCCAAACTTCGATATGAGCGAATATTTCGCCATTAGCGAAGTTGCATCAGAAAGATTTCGCCATCAGCGAAGTCATCAGTGAACTTCAGGAAATTCAAGTGGATAAGGGACACGTGGAGCAACTCCATTGGTGCAAAGACAAATTTTATACATTTCGCTAATAGCGAAATATTTGGCTATTAGCGAAATTTCGCAGAAGTGACCCATATAAATAGTTTTCTTCTCTCTTTCTGGCCATTCCATTACATTTTCTATTACATTTTTCTGGTTTTTAGAGAGAGACTAGGACATTTCTAGAGAGAGAAACACAAAGCAAGGTAGTTAGGAGTAGATTCAACCCAAGATTTATTGAGACATCATGAATCTAGGCATGGAATCTTCATCTTTTCTTCATCCTTTGCAAAGCTATCATAGACATATGTAGCTACATCTACCCTTGTGGGTTTTGAGGTATTCAAACAAGCTGTTATGTAATTTCTTGATCTTTTAATATATGGTTCTAGCTTATTTATTCAATATTGTTGTTATTCTTGTATTTAATGTTTTATTGAGATTCAAAATGATATTGACAAAATACTTTTGGATTTAAGAAATAAAATAACAATCTATCTTAAGTTATCACTCTAGACATAGATGTTAATATTTGATAATCACTTTTAATCTAGAACTTAATGCTTTTGGGTCATTTAATCGGTTGAGAAATCGTCGATTAAACGATCCAATCGACTTTGTGATTGTTTAAATGTTTGGGAAATCGACATTTAAACAATCCCTTAGAAATAACGATATCATTTGGACACGAATGATATTGTCGAGTGATTGTGGTAATATCGTTTAAAAAGCTAGAATCCGTTATTTGATCAAGAGATTGCAGCTGTTACGCTTGGTTGATGTCTCTGACCCCAAGCGAAATAGCCCTATCTCTTCTCGTTTTACTTTGATGTCGAATAGAACGATAGTTTTACACAAACAAACAATTTATACCCAAACACTTAACATGATGAATATTGTGAAAATGCTTATGAAATACGCAACTCCCTGTGGAAACGATCCTATTATACTTACGTGTAAATAGTTTTATGACATGTAAAAATCTTACATCATTTAGTCTAGTTGATCCTTCAAGGCAGACGATATGACATCAACACGAACCCTAAACATATTAGGTTTCTCTCAGTTGTAGTAAACTACAACTATCTTAATGTTCATATCTATTGTATAAATATTCATAGTTATCTGGTGTAGTTTACAAATGAACCAAACAAATAAATTATAGAAGATTTCATGCGTCGTAGACCACGAAAATTAGCATATAGTTGAACTTTTTCTCAAATTAAATCAACATAATTTACCATTCATAACAAATGTAAACAACTTGGTACAAAGGATGTAAATTTGAAGTATGATATTGTTGTTCAATATATCTATGTAAACAATTATACTAATATGAATCAAAGTACATAATTTTTTTCATACTATGAAAACAAACAACACTATAGTTATATAAGTCAAAAATAGTCATATAAACAAAATTTACAATACATAAGACCAATAAAATAATTTGATCTTACTCTTAAAACATATAGCACAAGGTCTAACGATTAATACATTCTATATGATAAATATCAAGTCTAAATCCATAAATACTTCAGGATTTGCCCACAAGTCTATGTTATGATAAATATATATTAGTACATGTTAATTTTCTTTCAAATTTATATGTATAAAATATTACAATGTAAAAGAGAAAATTATATGATATTACATGATATACAAGAGGGATATTTTATACAATGTATACGATATTTAATGAAATAGGCTAGTCTAATAGGAGCTAGGAGCTAGTCTTCTATGGTCATAAGATTAAATATATAGTGTTTAGGCGCATACATAAAGAGACATTTTTTTAATAATAAAAAATAAAGTAAAATAAACATTTTGAGGACAAATACATCATTGTGTGTGCTTAAACACGGTGCATTTGATCTTGTGGTCAAGTAAGTATTTCTCGTCAAATAGACCTAAAATCCATTTTTAGTGGATTGTGTATCATTTTTTACCAAAATATATTTCTCTAACACTATGTTTGTTTGTAAAGAAATAGGGGAGAGAGAAATAGGGAAGAGATGGTGTTTTTCTTGTTTGGTGGAGGAGAGAAGTTAAGGAGAGAGAAATTGGAGAGGTCAAATATCACATTTTTGCTTTCTCTCCTATGCAGCGAAGAAAGCGAGGACAAAGCTGAGTAATTATGGCAAATACAATTTTGCCCCTGCTTTCAATTGGAGAGATAGTGATGTTTTCAGTGTTTTTTTTCAACATGGAAATAAAAGATTGAATCGTCGCAATTGGCAAGCTTATTCACGTTGTGTTTTTTTATAAGCAAGAAAATAATATACTTACTTTTATTAAAACAAAGATAATAATATATTTACCAAAAAATAAATTAAATTTGACAAAAGATCTATTATTAAGTTGAAATATATTTTTGATTAGATATGTTTTTAAACAAGGGCTTATTTGTCATTTCAAAAAATACTATCTTTCTCTCTTCTCAATTTTTCACTATTTCTCTTATACCAAACCACACATCAAATCTACTCTATTTATCATCTCTTTCTCTCTTCTTATACTCTCTCTTACCTATTTCTCTCTTCACAACTTCTCTTCTAAACCAAACAAACCATAAGTGCCGCAACTTTCTTTATTAAAAAATGTGTGGAAATCAATGCACGAGAGAGATTAGGATTTCCTCATGTTTTCTTAAAAGGAGGATTCCTTCCGGTAATAGTCACATTGATCCTTGAATGAGTAACAAGTAATCACAATAGTCCTTCAATATATCAAAATTTTAAATTAGTCATTGATTGTGCACTTTGTTAGTCAAAATAGTCTCTGACATTAAAATATTTCGCTAATATTGTCATATTAGTCATTCAATATACTTACTCACTGTCATATCAGTCCTTATACATACTTACTTATTGTCATTTTAGTCCATATTACAAAAGAGTTATTATGAGTATTAAGAGATTATTTAAGTAGCAGAGACTATTTTGACTAACAAGAACACAATCAGGAACTATTTTGGAATTTTGATACATTGACAAACTATTGTAACTACTTGTTACACATTCAGGGATCAAAGTGACTATTATCCCGTTAAAAAAAACATAAAAATATGAGGAAATAATATGAACGATCTAGGTTATTGATATATAAATCGGGAATGATTTTGAAAGTGAAAAAATTAGTTAAGGGTTGAGATGAGAGAATTGAGCAAACATGTGATAGGACAAAAATTGAGAGAATCTATTTCTACATGAGAATGTAAAATGTAAAATGGTCTCAACTCTCAATCCTACACGCTTAATAATTCCTTAAAAAGTAAGCATGGGTTGAGATAATCTCATAATCACGTGTATATAATCTATGATATACAACACTTTGAGAATATCTACAAACAACATTATAGATCATTATGGGAATTTTAATTGGACACTGTTTTTGCTGTTGTTGAAGATATGTGTGTGGAAACACCGTCTTTCCATATTTGTATGTTGTAGATAAGTACCACACTACTAGTCTACTACCATATCTTCTACTCCTATATACATATCTGAATTAGCTTCTGGATTTTCAGTGTCTTTCATAATTTCAAGTTTGTTACACATTTATCCATTTTTAGCGATTTTGCATACTATTAAATAATCCAAGCACAATTACGTAGATGACTCAGATTCTACTCATCATTTCTGGATTAATAATAAAGGACATGGACAGATAGACTTGATGTGTTTCTGCGTAAACATATGTTGCTTGATGAAAATATACAATCACTAAACAAATTAAAACTTACTATATAGGATTTTATTTTTTTTGTCTAACTATATAGGAATTCTTTAAAAAAAAAGAAAATAGAAGATGCACGCCTACATCCAATAAGCCTTTTGTATTCTACCAAATCATAAATATAGTTTGAAATTAATTGTATGAAATGATAAATTGATGTTTTCTTATTAGATATTCAATGCATGCCCATTAAACTCAAAAAAGAATATAGAATAAACAAAAGCTATTTTTTCTTTTAACCAAGGAACAAACAAAAATTTATTTTTTTTTTTTTTTACGTTAAAAGTAAATGATATTCATTCAAATTAACAGAGATCAATATGCAAACAAACTCTCATATTAATAGCATCATAAGTCTATAAATATGACTATATTCAAGTGTCTGGAATATTCATACCTTCATATTTGTAATATTGATGATACCAAAGTTATTGATTGGATTTGCAGTATATTAAAACTGATATGAGAATTTAAACCGAACAAACACCGTAACAAGACTGGAAAGATAAACAACGCCGCAGAAACACAACTAAATCACGAAAGAGAAACTAAATATATGTAAAAAATCACTTATATAAAGAAAAGGGAAGGTGAAAAACAATTTAGTTGAGTGATTTCATGTAAAAAATTAATTAGGAGAGAGATAAACACACAAAATATTCTGAATATATTAATATAATTGTGGATATGAAAATGAGTCACATTAATTTTTTTATTTATGTGTATCTCTATTATAAATAGGGAAAATAACATTAACTTCCTTGAGGTTTATTAAAATGACATTGACATCCCCTCTAGTTTTAAAACTTACACTAACCTCCCTTAAGTTTTTATTAAATAGACAAACATCTCCCCTCACTATTAACACCGTTAGTTTTCCGTTAATTTTAGTTTTCTTACGTAATTTTCAGTTAACTTTTAATGGGTTTCTTGAATTGGGAAAAGACAAATCTTCTTCTTTGTTGTTTCTTTAGACTTTTGCAAATGATTTTGCCTATTCCTTCTTATGGTCTTTACCTGCAATATGCACTTGAGTTTTAGTTGAACAGCCTATTTATGTTCGATTCTTGAAGATTTTGTTCAATTAGGTTAGTAAACTTCTTCCTTATTTGATTTTGTCATTGTCGTAAATGGACCTTTAAATTTTGAATCATGTGGGAGTTGAAAGATTGATGACAATAATTAGGAACTTTTTTTGTTATTATGTTAGTTTTATTTTAAACATTATATTTGATGTTCCAATTGTTCTATGAATGTCTCTTACGAATTTGATGTTTTGATTATTCTATAATGTCTTTTACCAAGATCTCAATTTCACGAGAGAAAATGGGATACAGGGCTTAATGTTAAAATAAAAAGATAATGAAAAGTTAACGGTGTTAAGTAAAGGGAGGTGTTTGTCTAATTGATCAAAACTTAAGGGAGGTTATTATAAGTTTTAAAACTAGAGGGGGTGTCTGTGCCATTTCAATAAAACTCAAGGGAAGTCGGTGTAATTTTCCCTTATAAATAACCACAATAGAGCGTATATAATACTCTCTCAGTTTCAAAATACATGTCACAGTTAACCACTAGACACATGTCAATACACAACTTTAATCATTAATCTCTTTAATTATAAATAATAAAAAGTTATAAAAATTTATTATTTTGAAAATATTCATCGATATAAATCAAACAACATTTTACATGCTAACATTTGTATTTATATATTAATTAAACAATATGGTCAAAGTAAATTATGTGAATAATACACATTATAAAATTGCGAAATGTATTTTAAAAGGGATGAAGTAGCAGAGTTAACGGGGTATCCCTACCAAATGCACGATTTGACGAACTATATGATAATACAGCCATGAAAAGGTTAGTTAATTACTTGGACAAATTAAGTATATAAACGAATGTGCTTGCGTGTGAGCTTTAGTTTGCGTGACAAAGGCCATGCGCATGTAGAATAATCGGGAATGTCTCCACCAAGTTGGTGAAATTCTTTATTTTTGCATATCTAATTTTTTTTGTTGAGGGATTTTGCATATCTAATATCTATATTTCATTTCTAAGATGTGAATTTAGACATATTTTATTAAAATATAAGTTATTTTGATATTTTCACGCATATTAAAAATATATAGTTATTTTGTATTGAAAAGAGAAACTATGTGTCATTTATAAAATTATCATTTATTAATGATACGATAAAAAGAAATTTAAAAAATAGAAAGAAAAGTGAATAATAAATAATAAATGGTATGATAGATAAAAAATAATTAAAAGAACATTTGTATTGTAAAGTGCTTTATAATAAGACATAAATATTCTTTCAAAAAAAATAAAAATAAGACATAAATATTTTTTCTAAAGCGATTTATAATAAAATACTGAGGGAGTATATAATAATTATTAATTAAGTTGAAATACACACAAATCTTTAAGACTTTGTTTAAGAGTAAGGAGGGGAATTAAAATTTATGATTAATGTGTAACCAATCTCTTCCACATATGAGAAATGATTAAGAATAATACACATCCACAATCTTAATTAATTTCATCCATCTATGGAAAAAGATATTTGCTAGTGCTTTCTCATATCAACGATAGGTAGTCTCAGACATGACCAATTTAACTACATGTTGCCAATAATTTGTAAGACCGAGATTATGTTGAATATATTTGGTGATAGCATCCATAAGTCCCTTATGAAAAAATATGGCACCAACAAAATGAATTTTTTTTTGGGAGTTTCAACAAACACAGGGAGTACTACCAACTTGAAACATACTAAAATTAACAAACAATAAAACACAAGAAAACCAAAAAAGGACCTTGTTCAAAATACGGTACCGACAAAACGAGTATTTTTCTAGACATTTTAGCATAATATCCACAAAACACAAGCAAAGAAACATAACAAGAAACTCATACAAACATCGACACAAACATTATATCTCAAACCGACATTGATGGAGTGATCAAAACACAAAAATTGTCATGGTAACTTTTCAGGGGGTGTTTACAGGTTCGTTAAGCAATTGAGGTTGCAACCATAGGGACGAAATTTAGAAGAGGTGGATGAGGTGGGAGATGATCTGTTGGGTTTTGGGTCCTCCTCTCATGTATATATTTTCCAATCTCCACTTTTTTAAGTAATATGAGATTTCTAACTCACCTCACACTTGCCACATTAATCTTGCCCTCAAGTGAGTCGTCCCATCCATTCATTTGGTTACGTTCCCTCTCAAGCGGAAACATTTTCATCTACATATAGTTACTCGTAATGTTGTTGACACCCACCATAGAAGGATTTAGTTGAATCCTTCGCTGATCCATCAATTCTGATACCACGGTTGGACCACAAGGGGAGCTGGGTGGATCATCTGAATTAAACTAAAAGCAACCACCAAGTGAGTTGGATACCACATCTTAACCTAAAACCTCAAGACATTGATTTTATATGACATCTTACTTATATATCGCAAACCTTCACTTTTCCAAGCAATATGGGACATCTAACTCATCTCACAATTGCTACGAAACAATCAAATAACGAGGGTTGTGTAATGGGATGACACCCTTAGAATAAGGCACTAACTAGAATTGGTCTTCTCCATTGTCATCACTTTCAAAAACATGAAAGAGGAACGATGAAGCCATGAACACACCAACAACACATGGACAATAGACAATAGAGAATGCGACGAACACAAGTCACTGAAGATGAAAATGTAATACACCTTTTGGTTTTGGCAACATAATTGCCTAACCCTAAAACCAAAGAAAAGGTCGTGTCTGTTCTTTTGATTAAGTGTTTGTGTAAAATGAAAAATTAAATTTTATTTAAGGGTATTGTTAACGTGTGCCCTAAGGGCACATGTTTAGGAACCAACCCAAAAAAAAACAATTTTGCATTGGAAAACATAATATATCGACTTTTGAAAAGTTGAATACGCATCTCTTATGACATATATTTCTCAAATAAGTTCTTTAACATATTTCATTAAGAGCACAAGTTAGCATTTGCCTCTATTTAACGTATATGCTACTTTTCTTTTTACAAAACGTATATTTTACTTTTGTTTACAAATTGATATGTACATCATTATCCCCCTAAGCTAAATAATTATATACGCTTAAGGCAGTGCCAAGAAATTTGGCAAATTCGACCATCTACTTCCTTTTCCGGACAAAACATAGACTCAATCAAAGAAGAGCAAAGTAGTAAACTTTGTCCTTTGATTTTAATCAATATTTATTTATAACTATAATTGATCTATATCCTTTTCAAAAGTTATATTCAATTAGGCTACGTGGTTAGAAGGAAGTGCGAGAAAGAAAATTAAAAAACCATGCATTCAAGTCAAAAACTCTCCATAGCAGGAATCATATATCATGTGACCAATTCAAAACAAATTTGATGTTTTTGTTTTTCTTCTTTCAAATGTAGTAATATAATATAACAGTTAATTAATTAATAAATGATCACTAGTCAAGATTAAATCGTTAAATCAAATAACCCATGAGTCACACAATTTATTTTCTTACTCAAGAATGTTAGGTATGCCAATTAATATAAATAGCATGATATCCCCCCATGAGATGCTTAAATATTATAGTAGTGCAATATTTGTCTTGTTTATTAAATCTCCAATTCATTTTCAAAGACACACAACACCATGAAGGTTCTCAAAGTTATTTTGGCCTTGCTTTTGCTTCTTACTATATCTCATGTTGAACCAAACATAGCTAGTAGGGTATTGAATACCAAAAACAAATTTCAACTGAGCTTACAATCTCTTGCCAAGGGTCCTGTTCCTCCTTCAGGGCCTTCTGGCTGCACCTTTATCCCTGGAACTGGTGGTCAATTCTGCCCTCCTATGAAGCACGGACACCTCTAGGATTAGGCATGTCGCGATGTCCGACACGCGTCAGTGTCTGACACTTGTATGACACATATCGAACCGGCGTCTTAAATAATTGTTTTTTTCTTTACTTCGACACTCTTACGATTGGTGTCCGACACCTATATAAGAGTTACATAGATTTTTAGAAATGTTGATCAATTGGGGGTTATAGACATTACAATTGATTATATCATTTTTAGCTTTTTTGATATTAGATGAATAAATAAAGGTCAAATACTATGATACCTCGTTGAACTTTTTCTAATTAAATAAATTGCTCAAGTTAGATGTTTATATATGTATTTTAATTTTCATTTTAGACCATCTTTAAATAAATTAACATATATTTTGCGGTGTCGGTGTCCTATATTTTTTACATTAGTTGTGTCGATGTGTCCATGTCAGTGTTGTGTTAGGTGTTCGTGTCGGAGTCCGTGCTTCATAGCTCCCTCTGAAGGAAATGAATGTTGCCGGAAACACTCATCAGCGTCGAGGTTATCCCGTCTTTTTGTTCCATTTGGTGTTGCAAACAATCAATGAAGCCCTCTTTCAAGGTGAGACACATGCACCTTGATGAAAGGGTTAACGTTCATTCATTATTGAAGACTATTTGGGTAACACAAAGGATCAATTAGTTTTTTATATATAGACAATTTGTATAAAAATAAGGAAATAGTAAATTGTAATTATAGACTTGTCATATTTTGATATGTGATATTCATCTAATATACAAATATCTTTTAAAGGGTTATATTACAACTTACAGATAATTTATTTATTTTTAGAAAAGTTACAGATATATAATTTGTTTTGCAGTACTGCTTCCGTTTTTTTCTTCCTTGTTATTTGTATAAATATGTTTTTTTAATAAGCAAATGTTATATAAACTTCATTTTAATTTATATCTCTTATGTTTCTTTTTATAAGAATGAGCTATAATTTCTCAATTTCAAGTTCAATGTACTGAATATGAGTTTTCTTTCTCATAATGGGACAGAATATGGTAATGAGGTTCCATGATTAAAAAAAAAAAGAGGAAATAATACTTTCAAATATTTTTTCACCATTTTTTGTTGGACCAGCCGCCAAAAATCTAAATGGAATATAGGCAGTTGCAGATCCAAGACACTAGACCAGGGGTGTAAACTTTTTCGTCCTACAAAATTTTGAATGTTTTCCTCCAAATTTGAAAAAATCGCACATTTTAGTATTCCAAATCATCTCTATTTACACAAATGATCGTTTTTATTAGCTTTTGCTTCAACTTTGAAAATTTTGTATAACTATGTTAAGAAAAATAATATCATCAATATCAGTTGGTTATATAAGGACTGAAAATTATTTAAGCCATTCTAATTTTTAGAACTTGAAATTTTGGAAGAGTAAAAATATCAATAATAGATATACAATTATCAAAACGATTGTTGTGAACTCGGACGGATAATCACACCAATGAAACTTATATGTGTGGACTAAAGAAAGTAGTAGTCAATGAGAAAGTAGCCTCAAGCAACAACAACAAAACAAACCTAGATTTAAGTGCGATGCAACACCACAAATATAATCAAAGCAACATCAATAAGAAAGAAAAGAAAGAAAACAACACAAATATTTGTTTACCCATATCAATCCAAAATGGCCTACTTAAGAGGAGGGAGCAGCTCTCTGATCAACTATGATAAAGGTGAAATAAAGAAGTTACAAGAAATTAGCTTAAAAACTCACAAAAAACAAACCCTAATTTTTACCCATTTTTCAAGTCATCCACACTCAAAATGAATCATAAGTAGGGCTGAAAATGAGTCGAATCAAACCAAATCTATCTGAACTCGATAAGAATTGGTTCAACTAATTATTTTTTCAACTCAAGTTCAGCTCATTTAAAGTTAACGATTCAGTTGAAGACACTAACTCAATTGCTACGGTCCAAACAAAACTTGCAGTCTAAAAAATAACTGCAATTTTGCCAAGGGATGTTAAGTGATACACACATCAGACAACACACCCATGCTAGTGAATAACATTCCCTTTTTGCTGCGTTCAGCTCAGGCGCTTCACAATATATTTATAACCAATTTTGCTCTCCTTACTTGCTAAATTGCCGATGTGGGACATTAGTAGCTAGTTATTATAGGTACATATTTACAAACCTGATAGTACAAAGACTATACTATCTTCTTTTCTTTTTACTTTTGCTCTATCCTTTTTTAATGATTTTGTAGGAATGTGGTTTTTAAAAATAAATACTAAATATAGGGGTTGTACAAAAAAGTATTTTATATGTGAGTAGAAATTCTTCATCAATCGTCAAAGTGAAGTATAGCTCATTCTATTTTCGAACTCATGAATATAATCGAGCCAACTCATGAATCAAACGAGTCGAATTATTTATAGTTCAAGTTCAGCTCATTTAATTAACGAACTTAATTTTCAGCTCAAGTTTGACTCATTTGGTTCATGAACCAAGTTCAATGAGTTAATTGTCGAGCCGAGTTTCGAACTATGTTCGAGTTGACTCGGTTCATTGTCAGCCCTAATCATAAGAGAAAGCACTAAAGGAAGCTTTTTGACAATTCCTTTAATGAGATCTCACTATCCAAGGTGTTTACAAATGTTTCCCAACGAAAGAGAATCTCTCACCAAAGGCACTCAACCACGAAGTTCCCTCCTTTGGTTTCCCAAGTTTCTCTCTCTTGAAGCTCTCTGAAAAAAGTGAAGAATGAAGCCTTATATACATCTCAGATCCCGAGGAATCATGCCTCTGTGGTTGAGTTGATCATTAATTTAGTCCAGTTGATCCTTCAAAGCAAAGAATATGACATCAACACGGACCCTAAACATATTAGATTTCCCTCTGTTGTAGTAAACTACAACTATCTTAATATTCATATCTATTGTATAAATGTTCATGATTATATAGTGTGGTATACAGATGAACCAAACACATCAAATTATAGAAGGTTTTGTGCGTGGTGGACCACGAAAATTAACATATAGTTGAATTTCTCAAATCAACATAATTTACCATTAACGATCAAAACAAACGTAAAGAGCTCTTCTTCAAAATAATAAAATGCAAACAGCTTGGTACAGAGGATGTAAATTTTAAGCATGATATTGTTGTTCAATATAACTATGTAAACAATTATACTAATATGAATCAAAGCACATAATTTTTTTTCATACTTGGACAACAAACAACACTATAGTTATATAAGTCAAACATAGTCACAAACAAAATTTAGAATACATCAGACCAATAAAATAATTTGATCTTACTCTTAGCACATATATCATAAGGTCGAACAATTAATACATTCTATATGATAAATATCCAAGTAGGAGGAATCCATAAATACTCCAGCATTTGCACACAAGTCTATGTTATGATTAATATATATAAGTACAGTACATGTTAATTTTCTTTCAAATTTACATGTATAAAATATTACAATGTAAAAGAAAAAATTATAAAATATTACAATGTAACCAAAAACATGATATATAAGAGATGGATATTTTGGAGCGAATAGATATTTAATGGAGTAGGTTGGTCTGATAGACCTAAAATATATTTTTAGTAGACTGTATAACATTTTTATCTACATATAGTTACTCATAACGTCGTTGACACCCACTATATCAACAAGATACGCCATCTATGATCTCCATTGTTAGGAAGACTTTTGATAGAAAGATCCAGTCGAATCCTTCTTCAATCCATCAATTTTGATACCACGGTTAGACCACGATGGGAGCTGAGTGGATCATATGCATTAGACTAAAATCAATCAACAAATGAGTTGGACACCACATCTTAACCTAAAACCTCAAAGCATTGATTTTATATGTCCTCTTACTTATATATCGATAAACCTTCACTTTTCCAAACAATGTTGGACATCTAACTCATCTCACAGTTGCTACGAAACAATCAATCAATGAGGGTTGTGTAATGGGTCGACACCCCTAGAATAAAACACTAACTTGGATTGTTCTTTCTTTTCTCCATTGTCATTGCTTTCAAAAACATGAAAGAACGACGATGAAGGCATGAACGCACCAACAACATGGACGAGAGACAGTAGAGAAGGTGACGAACACGAGTCACCGGAGATGTAAATTTAATACGTCTTTTGGTTTCGGCAGCATAACCCTAAAACCAAAGAAAAGACTGCGCCTGTTCATCCGATTAACTGTTTGTGTAAAATAAAAAATTAAATTCTTTTTTATTTTTATTTTTACAAATTAATATGTACATCATTATTCCCCCTAAGCTAAATAATTATATACGCTAAAGGCAGTGCCAAGAAATTTTGCAAATTCGACCATCTGCTTCTTTTCCGGTCAAAACATAGACTCAATCAAAGAAGAGCAAAGTAGTAAACTTTGTCCTTTGATTTTAATCAATATTTATTTATAACTATAATTGATCTATATCCTTTTCAATAGTTCGATTCAATTAGGCTACGTAGTTAGAAGGAAGTGCGAAAAAGAAAGTTAAAAAGCATTCATTCAAGTCAAAAACTCTCCATAGCATGAATCATATCATGTGACCAATTCAAAACAAATTTGATGTTTTTCTTCTTCTTCTTTCAAATGTAGTAATATAATAATATAACCGTTAAATAAAATTAATAAATGATCACTAGTCAACATTAAATCGTCAAATAAAATAACCCATGAGTCACACAATTTACTTTTTTTACTCAAGAATGTTAGGTATACCAATTAATATAAATAGCACCATGAGATGCTTAAATATTAGTAGTGCAATATTTGTCTTGTTTATTAAATCTCCAATACCATGGGGGTTCTCAAAGTTATTTTGGCCTTGCTTTTGCTTCTTACTATATCTCATGTTGAACCAAACATAGCTAGTAGGGTATTGAATACCAAAAACAAATTTCAACTGACCTTACAATCTCTTGACAAGGGTCCTGTTCCTCCTTCAGGGCCATCTGGCTGCACCTTTATCCCCGGAAGTGGTGGCCCAGACTGCCCTCTCAAGGAAATGAATGTCGCCGGAAACGCTCATCACCGCCGAGGTTATCCCCGTCATTTTGTTCCATTTGGAGTTGCAAACAATCAATGAAGCTCTCTTTCAAGGTGAGATACATGCACCTTGATGAAAGGGTTAACATTCATTCATTATTGAAGACTATTTGTGTAAAAAAAAGGATTAATTAGTTCTTTTATATAGACAATTTGTATAAATAAGGCAATTGTAAATTGTAATTATAGACTTGTCATATTTTGATATGTTATACTGCAGATCTAATACAAATATCTTTTGATATGTTACAACTTACAGATTATTTATTTATTTTTTAGAAAAGTTACAGATATATAATTTGTTTTCCAGTTCTGCTTCCTTGTTATTTGTATAAATATGTTTTTTTTCATAAGCAAATGTTATATAAACCTCATTGTAATTTATATATCCACATATCTCTTATGTTTCTTTTTATAAGAATGAGCTATAATTTCTCAATTTCAATATACTAAATATATGAGTTTTCTTTCTCATTATGAGACAGAATATGGTATGAGGTTCCATGATTAAAAAAAATGAGGAAATAATCCTTTCAAATATTATTTCACCATTTTTTGTTGGACCAGCCGCCAAAAATCTAATTATTCTTATATATATGTCATATATTACATCTAAATGGAATATAGGCAAAGGCAAATCCAAGACACTAGACCAGGGGACCAAACTTTTTCGTCGTACAAAATTTTGAATGTCTCCAAATTTGAAAAAACTGCATATTTATTCCTCCAAATTATCTCTATTTACACAAATGATCGTTGTTGTTAGCTCAAAATTGTTTCAACTTTGAAAATTTTGTATAACTATGTTAAGAAAAATAATATCATCAATATCACTTAGTTATATAAGGACTAAAAATTATTTAAGCCATTCTAATTTTTAGAACTTGAAATTTTGGAAGAGTAAAAATATCAATAATAGATATATAACTATCACAACAATTGTTGTGAATTCGAACAAATAATCACACCAATGGGATTTATATGTGTGGAGTAAAGGAAATAGCCATCAATGAGCAAAGTAGCCTCAAGCAACAACAACAAAACATACCTCAATCTAAGTGTGAAGCAACACCACAAATATAATTAAAGCAACAATGATAGAAAGAAGAGAAAGAAAACAACACACAAATATTTTTTTTAACCAAATCAATCCAAAATGACCTACTCTGGGGAAGAGAGTAGCTATTTGATCAACTATGATAAAGGTGATACAAAGAGGTTACAAGAAATTAGCTTAAAAGTTCACAAAGAACAAACTTTAATTTCTACCCATTTTTCAAGCCTTCTACACTCACAATGAATTCTAAGAGAAAGAACTAAAGGAAGCTTTTTGATCATTCCTTTAATGAGATCTCACTACCTAAGATGCTTACAAATGTTTCCCAAGTCAAGAGAATCTCTCACTAAAGGCACTCAACGACAAAGTTCCCTCATTTGGTTTCTCAAGTTTCTTTCTCTTGAAGCACTCTAGAAAAGGTGAAAAATGAAGATTTATATACATTTCAGATTTCGACGAATCGTGCCACAATTTCTAACCATTGTGCCACGATTTCGAACCCAAATGTCACAATATTTCTAGTGGCAAACTTCCAGAAAATGAATCAAAATCATGCCACGATATATTCTCACGTGCCACGATTTTTTCAAAACTTCAACAACCAATTTTGAGCAAAATATCAACAACGATGGTCTCTAAATAGATGAACAAAATTAAGAAAAGTATAAAAGAATGAAAGAGGAGAAATGAATGAATGAGTATGACAAAAACATCTATGAATAAAGTGACAAAAGCAAAAAACTATTTTGATGTTGGAAGATAAATGATATTTGTACGACCACTTTGTTTTGTAAAAAAAATAATCATTTTGTGACAAATTTTACGACAATTCTCTCTCATACTCACATTGTATTCTTACTCTCTCTTCGCCTTCCTCTTCCCGTCTCTATTGTTCAGAGCCGGCCCAAGGGCCAAGCCACTCAAGCAAGGGCTTTAGGCCTCAGGATTTTAGGTTAAAAAAGCCTCAAAATAAGTCAATTTAACTATAAATAGATAATATGACCTCAACTAATAATCAATATTTATCTAGCATAGTTGGTCGATTTTAAGGCCCTTTTGATCCTAAGTTCAAATCTTGGATTCAACAAAATTTGAATTATTTATTATGCTTTTAATAAGCATTGTGTAATTTTTTTTCTGATTCCAAAAGGTCTCATTATAAATTTTGTTTTAGGCCTCTTGACATGTTGGGCCAACCTTGCTATTGTTATTGTCCCAAAAAAATAGAGAAGAAATTCTTGTCTCAAAAGTTAAAAAAAAATAGTTATACAAATACTCATGTTAATTAAAATAGTTCATCCAATATAATTTTTGTAGCAGAGTCCATCCAATATAATGAATGAACATGTGATTTTTCTACATGGATCCAATATCAAAGCCACGCCTCTAGAAACTTATGTGGCATATAAAGTTACGTTAATAACCATTTTACAACCGTTCTCGAAGAACACTATTTTTTAGCTTTTGCTCTCTCATTTTGGTAGCTATTGTCTAGCAATTTATAAATTATGTTTCCCTTGTTCAATAAGGTCACTTGGTGGAAGATTGAGATTCAGTGTTCTGTGGTGGCATTTTGAATGAAATGATTTTGGTAAAATGTGAGTTAAATATAAATTAATTTATGTTTAAATACATTCACGTAAAAAAATCGTGTTCCACGGTAAATTTGAGGTCATAAATTATACTCGGAGACAAGCAATTCTACTTGTAAACATCTAAAGTATGAAAATCAATTTTATACTTGTATCTCTTTTAAAAGTGAATCAAAACAAATACTTAATTTCCATATTGTTGAGATCAGCCATTAACCTGGTTGTTTTGATGTTATGAACATGTTTGTAACATAAATCTTTTTTAAGCTTTTTTTTTTTGCTTGAATAATTAC
>Ga0228710_1001491_pt1 | contig 35203 bp, 16 predicted proteins | sample MedpolnodulmetaG_FD_177995 | JGI IMG/M metagenome (GOLD analysis project Ga0228710, IMG submission 177995) | Root nodule microbial communities from Medicago polymorpha collected in Santa Monica, California, United States - pink nodules | ecosystem: Host-associated > Plants > Roots > Nodule... | reverse complement strand
AGAGTGGTGCTTGGAGTTCATTGGAAGAAAAAATTATTCATCTCTGACATGTTACTATTCCTTTGGTCACTGACGCAGATTCCTATTTTGCAAGACAAATAAGCTCACACAAGCGATTATTATTTAGGTGGGTGCACAACTAGAATGAAAAATAATGAAGTTGTGTATTTTAAAGTTGTTTCAAATTATGCATTGTAAAGGCTTATGTAAAAAGTATATGGTTTTTTTTGTATATTTTAATTGTAAACTTTTAGCTTCCACGTTACTTTTGAATATAAGTTTGAATGAGTGAACTTATCGTATACTATTTCAATTTCAGAAATTTGTTTTTTCTAGAAATGGTAATCATATAAAAATATATATATTTTTTTAAATGTCTTGAAAGACATATTAGGATGATTTTAATACTAACAATGCATCTCTATTAAGTTCTTTTGTGTTCTAACACACACTTTTCAACACACTCTCTTTGATTGGTTAAAATTCACATGGGTCCGATCAAATTATGTGGGTCCCATATAGATTTGGTGGATCACAAATGAATATTAACCAATCAAAGAGAGTTTGTTGAAAAGTGTGTGTTAGAAGGTGTGTTGATAGCATTTCTATTAATTTTATTCTAATGTTCCAAGCTATCTTGCAAATTAAGGACTCTTTTATTTTTTTTTAAAGGTTTTTTTAATTCAAATCATACTAACGTAAAGTAATATTAAAATACTATATAAAGTTATAAAACGTGCATGAGGTTCATACTCTCGAATTTCTCAAGCGGGTGATGTTCATACTCTTAAATTTCTCATCACATTTATTACTTTGGGACTTCTTAATCATAAGTTGGGATTAAAAGTTAGAGTGTCACTATAAAATGAACTATGTCATTGCATTATTATATTATTTCATATTTCTTTGTCCATTATTACTATCGATATGACCCGTGCGTCAGCACAGGTCGATGGTCTATATCGTTTAATTGTGAGAGAGTTGTTTTAGACTTCTAGGGTTAGTTTCTTCTTTTGTTAATAACATTCTAAGTTTAGTTTTTTTTTAGGGAGAATTGCTATTTTTTGGTGTTTTTTTTGTGTGAATAGTTTAATTGTTACTTTTTTTACGGGAGTTTAGTTGTTTCTTCTATACAACTACTAATAAAAATACAATATTTATTCTCAAATTTAAATTAAAATCTTCACATTAATTATAGGAAATTTAGTTTTTTTTAAAGGAAATTTAGTTAAACATTTTGTCCCAATTCTTTTTCAAATTAGACAAAATAAAACAAAACAAATTAATTAAAACTAGACTTTTGATCGTGCGTTGGACGGGTCTTGTCGACTATAATAGAGACCAATGAATAATCTATATCATGTAAGATCATGGATCGATCAATAAACACAAACTAGAATATTAGAGATACAATATTACGATCAAATTTGTCTTACTATGTCTTTCAATGACACTTGAATCTTATTATATTTTACATTTTAGTTTTGAAAAACTAATCAATTAAAAAATGTTATTTTATTTTATCACAATATATTATTGGGGCATTATCTTCTCATTTTTTTTTAAATTATAAAGAAAAAGATAAAAAGAATACAATATTATATTGTTGCACGGGTCAATTTTATTTATTAATTTTATAGTTAAACATCAAAATTTGATTTGTAATAATTTTTTTTAAATTTCTACTAACATGAAAAACAAAGTCACTTCAATTAATAGAATTTTTAAATTACGCGTACAACTCTAAAAAGTGTCAGAAGGAAAAACCTAGAATTTCTAACAAATTTTTTTGAATTTCAAATTGAAGAAGTGTTGGAAGGAAATAGTACATAATTAGGGTTAGCACTTAGCAATTAATGTGAATCATTTGGAGGGAATTTTCAAGGTTTAGTTGTTACAAAAATTAGGGTAGCCGAGTTTGCATGGAAATTAGGGTATTCTATTTGTAAACGTATTAAATAAGTGTACAACAACTTGTCAAAAAAAAAAGTCTGCAGAAACAATAGATATATACAAACGATGACACAACATGATAGAAATGAAAAGCTCATCAGTGATGAGAAATATTAAGGATTACTGCATTTTAGAGGGAATTTGTTAGGTTAAATTGGTGCGCTGCATTTTAGGTGAAATTTGTTAAGTTAAATTGTTGCTAACCTAATGCAGCATTTTAGAGAGAAATTATTAGTTTAACTTGCTGCAGACCTAATAAAATTAATAAATAAGGATAAATGAATAAATATGTATAGCGAATAGGTCCTTTGAAAATGAATAAATTACATCGACCTCCCCTAAGTTTTATCAAAATGACATTCACCTCCCCTCTATTATTTGTAAAAGCACTAACCTCCCTTGAAATTAACAATCTGAAACGCCGTTAGAAAAAGGAATTACCCTGATTGACAAATTTGTTGTTCCTTCTTCAAATAATCAGTTTATTTCTTAAACTTCTTCTCCCTTCCATTGTGTAGTGTAGGTCACATTCACATAGTGCGAAACTCATTTGTTAAAATTACCCTGCAATAAATTAAAGGCTTAATTGCAGTTTTAGCCTCCTAACTTTCCCAAAGTTGCGATTTTGGCCCCCTAAGAAAAAAAACTACAAAACAGCCCCCTAAGTTTTGCAATTGTAGCAGTTTTGGCCCCCAAGACTGATATTGACTCGGTCTAAGCTGACGTGGCACCCTAAGTGAGGTGCCACATGTTATTTTTTATTTTATTTTTTTGCCTTGGGGGGCCAAAACTGCTACAGTTGCAAAACTTAGGGGGCTGTTTTGTAGTTTTTTTTTCTTAAGGGGTCAAAATCGCAACTTTGGGAAAGTTAGGGGGCTAAAACTGCAATTAAGCCTAAATTAAATTATTTCAGCCTTTTGTTCAATTTTCATTACCATAGATACATTGCTTTGACAGAGAGGTCGTTCCATGACCAAACATATATATGGGAAAAATAGCAATTTACGAGTTGAAATAAGAAGGGAAGTTGTGTGAAGCTTACAATTTTAAAGCAAATCTAAAAATCCGAAAAATAGAAACAATAAATATAGAGAAATAAAAGGGAATGGAAGGGAAGGGAAGGGAAGGGAATCTATATGGTGGAAGAAATAAAAGATTAATTGGAAAATGGAAATAGCTTCGAAAAAAGGGAAGTGACTATTGAATGGAAAGCATGGAAAGATGGTGCAGAATCTTTGAACGGATGGTTCCCTTTGAAGAGGACTGTGATCTACTTTAACTGATGTTAAACGATGTTATCTAGTGAGGAGGTATTAGTTAGATAGACAATTAAATAAGGAAGGTTAGTGTTTGATTAAAAAAAAGAGATGTGTGACTGATTTGGTGAATAAAACTTGGTTGTTTTTGTTATTTTAATTTCTAGACTGACTTTATCTACAAACATCTTGAAGGATTTGGATGGTGTACTTTATCTAAATAAATTATCAACCATGTACATCTATTGTTATCTATTATTTATTTTTTTGATTCTGTTATCTGTTGTTCTGTCATAGTTACATATGTAAATATTAATAAATGGCTTCATTCAAATCTATAAAACAGGTTCTAAATTCTTCTTCAATCTGCAGTTTACATTTGAGATTGACGATTGCATCACATCTCTCTTGTTAACAGTTGAATTCTACCCCTGAATGTAATTTTTGGGGTTCCAGTTTAATCGGGTCTCAAAATGAGGTTAAGACAATTAATCACTCTACATCCATTCCAAAGGCGAAGTCTCTTCCTTCTTTGCTTATGTTATAGAATCTGTTTTATTTGACAAGTTAGTTTCTATTTATTTCCAAATTTGATATATTAAATGTTTTCAACTTAGATTTTGAAGATACCTAATTCATTTTTCAGTTTAGAAATCAAATCAACTCAGTTATGAAGTCTTCACTCATGAGGTTGATCCGCAGAAGCAGTGGCAAGGAGAGCCAGAACCTAACAGTGGCTCATTCATGAAAGTTACGCCTGGTATTCCTTGTCGACGTACAAGGTTTTAATTTATAAATTTTAGCCCATTTGAATTCTCTGGTTCTGCTCCTCAGGTTCAGAAGTTGTTAAGCAGCTGTTTTATTACATTCACTTGTTATGAGAAAGGTTACTTTTATGACTTGTATCCTTTGTCTGTTTGTTTTATTGGTTCTTTTTGTTTACTGCCTTGTTTTAATAAAATTCTCCATTGATACAGAGCTAATTGCAAACTAAGACTGTCTAAAGCCATCTGAAACTTACATTTCTTATAAATCATCAATATGGGAATAATGTGCATGTACCTTTTGATTATTTCCTATGGTTCTATTTGTAAATTCATGACAATGGTAGTAGCTGGATGATTAATTGTTTCCTACACGAATCCCAAAGTCGTGACCCTGAGTTGTTTGTAAATCCATTTGATGATATTCTAACCATGTTTCTCAGTTTCCTTAGCTCTTGCTCATAATCATCCTTGCTGCAAGGAGATTCTGCATATTTTTTATTTTATATATGAAATTATCTCTAGCTAGCTGATCAACTCAATGCAAAATCATAAAAAGGCAGTAAAAATTTCCTTTGCATATTTTTTATTTTATATATGAAATTATCTCTAACTAGCAAATCAAGTCAATCCAACATCATAAAAAGACGGTAAAAATATGAAAGAGTAAGTAGGAATATTATCAACAAAAAAAATGGTAGTGGATGCAGAGAAAGTTTATAAGGATATTAACAAAGTGAACGAGAATCAAGGGATAACAAAGCTAGTATATGATAATGCAATAAACACCATGAATTCGAATAGTAATGGAATTTTCAAAATCAAATTTAAAGCATTCAGCACATATTTATGCTTGGAATATGTTGTTGGAAAAAAAAACTGGTATAGTCAAATTCGACCACTCCAGCATCAAAGAGAATTTATAACCAAACTAGCTTAACGCCATGCAATAAGACATCAAAACTCCAAAGCTATATCTACACGCCCTCTTTATCTACAACCCCAAAATCTGCAGCAGTATTTTATAGGAAAAGCTACCAACTTAAACACCAATATTTATTCTTGACACTATATCCAACTGTTGCAAATTGCAATGATAACATGACTAAACATTAGAGATAACTTTCACTAATATTTCAGCGTCATGGACGAAGAATCAAAACATAAACATGAAGTATACAACCAATAACCATTTAAAATCAAAACTATATGCATGAAGCATACAGCCAGCAACCGTTCAAAACATGAAGCAAAACTAACACATAGATCATATCTAATTGATGGGATACCCATTGGATTAATTCTTGCTTGAGTAGTTAAGATCATCCAGCAAGAGGATTATGCACTTGCCCAACAAAGAGTATTGTACCAGATAAATCTTCTCTTATCAAAAACAAGAAAGGATGGTCAGCTACAAAGTCTATCGGTACCGGAGTCGAAGTGTGTTGACAACATCCAACCAACACACTTGCAGTGACTGCGGCAGCTTCAGTGCTTTCTTCATTTACTTCAATGACAGACTTTTGCAATACTGTAGAAACACTAATTGGAGAGTCCACTATTTTTGTCAAACCTCCAACAGAGAAAGGTAAAACCACTCCTAACTCCTTCAACACATCAGAAATTTCAAGCTCAAAAGAAATATTGAATCTTGGAATTCTGAAATCACCTACTACCACTTTTGTATGAGGAAGCTTGTCTTCTAGGAAGTTAGGCTCAGAAGCCGCTTTCTCAATCAAACCTAACAGCCCATCTTTTGCATCCGGAAGAAAAAAGTACATTGAGAATTGTCGTTCATCTTCACCTTGCTTGTAAGGAAGACAAAGGACCTTAAAGCCATCAAAAGCACTGATAAACTGTCTCTTCATGCTAGTCATGAAGGGAACCTTGACTGAAGTGCCATTGAGAAGGTGAAAATCGTAGTCTTTTGTTTTCGAAGCATCAAACGATTGCTCCCATGCTCCTTTGAAGTATAATGCATTTGTCAAGACGAGTCTAGTTAAGCTATCAATCGACCCAGGTGAAAGAAAATTACGAATTAGTCCTTTTGTTTCCTTTTCAGCCCATAAATTCACTGTTTGGATCGCTTCATTAGCCTTTACAACAATATGAAAAATAAAATCAGCAGCGCAAAAATATAACAAGTGGGTTCTTTTTATGAGAATTTCACTCAACTTGTTTTTAATATATAATTTTCACATATTTTGTTGTTAAATTATTTGGATACAAGACAAATGAAACATATCATTACACTACCATACAACAGTTGCGAGATTGTTTAAAATACAAAATAAGGAATCATTTTATCAATCGATATAATAACAAGGGATTTATAATAGAGAAAAGTTTCTTTGTAAATTCTAGAGAGAAAATAACTAAAAAAAGAAAAACTAATATATCTCATACGTACCTTATTTATGAAATCAAGTGATTTGAGAGTGGCCATATAATCAGTAGCAACAGTTTCTTTGAAGGAAGGGTAAAGAGAAAGCGTTTTTTCAACCCAAACAGCGTTGGCAGAAGACAAGTGTGGACCGCCCGCGGGAGCAGCATCTTTGAGCACAGAGGAAGCAAGTTGAGAAGATAGAGAGTTGAGATGGCTGATCGACTTTGATCCGAGAAAGAACAGAAGCTGATTTTGTGTGGGACCCTCAGAACCAACAGCGAGGAGACTGAGCGCAGTTTGGAGCGACAATCGCGAAAACACTACATTCTTGTCTTTATATTCTTCTTTGGAGAACAAATGGTTGGCGATGGCCATAGATTTATCTTTTTTGATTGAATCGCGGACGTAATCCATTCTGGGAAGCGGAGGTTGGGATGAATGTTCTGCGGACTATTGAAGACCTAAAGAGAGAGATTCGGATATATATAGAGGAGCGGGGCCTTTGGAGTTAGAAGAAGACTTGAATTAAGTTGCAAGTTTTTTGTTTTAATTTTTCTGGTCACACCTTGTATATTTCTTGTTACACCTAAATTTACTTAAAATTTTATAATAATATTAAAATTACTCTTTTATATAAATTTTCTTAAAATTTTTATCTAATTGTCACTCTAAACTATTAGCATCACTCTTCCACAAACAATCATGAATGTACGATCAATGTCAATGAAAGATTAAAAAGAGAATTAATTAAAACATCTTGGGTTAATAGGTTTTTACCCCCCTGTGATATAGGTCATTTCTGGTTTTCCTCCCTGTAATTTTTTTTGATTTACCCCCCGTAAAAAAAAATTGTTTTGATTTACCCCCTAATAGGCCAAACAAAAACCAATTTTATTTTTATTTTTCAAGAAATTTTCGTTTTTGTTTGCCCTATTAGTATACAGAAAAGACAGTTCTATTACTATTCCATTAGTATTTTCTATTCTATTATTCGATAATATTACTATCTATTAGTATTTTGTTAGTGATCTCGGTTCAGTGAGTCCTTTCTTACGTGATGAACTGTTGGCACCCGTCCTCCATTTTGTCGCTGTGGGCCGAGGAGAAAGGCAGCAAGAGGATTGTATCATCCTAAAAGCAAGGAGGTCAAAACAAAAATATTTTACAGGGGATAAATCAAAAAAAAAAAAATTACAGGGGGAAAATCATAAATGATCTATATTACAGGAAGGTAAAGACCTATTAACCCAAACATCTTTTATCTATACTCTATTATATATAAATAAGTGAATTTCTTCTTTTTTCAATGATGATCAATTTCTATTTTTCTTGTTGTTCAACATGCTGATATGTTATGTGTTCTACAAGTGACGTTATTTGATGGTGCAACATGTGTTAAAGTTAATTAAATTTAAGTAAACACTCATTTAAACATTGATGTTAACTTAAATTCTTTTTAAGTAGGTATAAACTATATAATCATTGTAAATATTTATTTTTTAATCAAACTATGCTAAATACATCCTACTCTTGTCTTGAACTAAGGTTTTATAGTAAACCTAATATATAAATATACACACACACCATCACCCCATGATCACAATCCTTCCACCAGCTTATGCCAGTATCTCAAAATTAAAAGAACACTCCCTATGAATCTGTCATATTACACAAGACATAACTATCATTTTACACAATTCATCAATGCCTTCTTATTTTCAACCATTCTATGACTCCAGTTGGACCCAAATTCTAGATAAGAACGTACCACACCTCTGGAGATAGACATACTAGGACAACTGGCTGGAGCACATCGACAACATGCACAAAAGAAACAAGGTGAGAGGATAAGCAGTTGCAACAGCAAATGAATATTTATTGGAGGAAGGAGAGAAGCTGACGTTGTGTGGGACCCACGAAATCAGCAGTGACGATGTTGAGCATTGTTTAAAGTGACAATAGCGAAAAGATGGCATTGTTCTCCTTATATTATGCTTTAGATATCAAATGCAAGGTCATGGTCATCGAAACCTTTTTTAGGTTGGCAACTAATTTACTGAGAAAATTTATAGTATTCGCCATATATTTCGCCATCAATTTCCTTTGGATAGTTTTTAGGGTTGAATAGTGTTTTCACTTGCTATATTTTTTAGGAAAAAACGCAACATTGTTTTATTTATATTCTAGCTTGGGTAACAAATGCTCGCTGATGGTCATGGAAATCTTTGTTAGGTTGGCGACCGATTTCCCGAGGAAATTCATTATTCTTCTGATTGAATCAACTACAACGTTGAAATCAAACAAGTCTCTTGAAGACCAAAAGAGTGAGTAGAAATATTATCAACAAATAAAGGGTAGTGGGTGCAAGGCGGAAAGTTTGCAAGGATATTAACAAAGTAAATAAGAATCAACGGATAACAAAGCTAGTATGTGATAATGCAATAAACACCATGAATTCGAATAGTAATGGAATTTTCAAACTCAAATTAAAAGCATTCGGCATAAATGCTTGGAATATGTTATGGGAAAAAAACTAGTATGTTCAAATTCAATCACTACTGTATCAAAGAGAATTTATAACCAACTAATTTAAGGCCCCCACACAATAAGACATCAAAACTCCCAAAGTATGTCCACACGCCCTCTTTACTCTACAGCAGCAGGATTCTGCAGGAAAAAGGCTACCACCTCATACACCAATAATTATTCTTGACACCATATCCAACAGTTGCAAATTGCAGCGAGAACATGATTAAACATGTTAACTTTCACTAATAGTTCAGTGTCAAGGAAGAAGAATCAAAACATGAGGCATGCAACCAGTATTACAAATAAAAGAGTATAAATATCAAATAGAAAAGAAAAACTAACCCATGGATCATATCTAATTGATAGGAAGCCCATTCGATTAATTCTTGTATGGACAATTTAGATTAACCAGCAAGAGGATTATGCACTTGCCCAACAAAGAGTACTGTACCAGATAAATCTTCTCTTATCAAAAACAAGAAAGGATGGTCAGCTACAAAGTCTATCGGGATTGGATTCGAAGTGCGTTGACAACTTCCATACAATAAAACTGCAGTGACCGTGGCAGCTTCAGTGCCTTTTTCATTTACTTCAACGACGGACTTTTGCATTACTTTAGAAACACCAATTGGAGAATCCACTATTTTTGTCAAACCAGCAATAGAGAAAGGTAAAACCACTCCTAACTCCTTCAACACATCAGAAATTAAAAGCTCAAAAGAAATATTGAATCTTGGAATTCTGAAATCACCTACTACCACTTTGTTATAAGGAAGATTGTGTTCCTTCAAGAACTCGGAATCAGAAGCCGCTTTCTCAATCAAAGATAACAACCCTTCATTTGCATCAGGAAGAAAGAAGTACATAGAGAATTGGCGGTCATCTTGGCCTTGTTTATAAGGAAGCCGGAGTACTTTGAAACCATCGAAAGCACCAATAAATTGATCTTTCTTGCTGGTCATGAAGGGAACCTTGACTGAGCTGCCATCGACAAGGTGAAAATCATAATGTTTTGTTTTCCAAGAACTAAACGGTTGATCCCATGCTCCTTTGAAGTATAATGCATTTGTTAAGATGAGTCTAGTTAAGCTATTAACCGAGCCACGTGGAAGAAAATCACGAATTAGTCCTTTGGTCTCCTTTTCAGCCCATAAGTTCACTGTTTGGGTCGCTTCATTAGCCTTTACAACAATATCAAATATAATATCAACAATGCAAATATATAACGTTCTTTTCATGAGAGTTTCAATAGAATAATTCAACATGTTTATAATATATAATTTTCACATAATTTACTGTTAAATTGTTTCCTTACAAGACAAGTGAAATATTTTGTTATACTAAGTGACAGCAGTTGCGGACATGGATTGTTTAGAGGAGAAACAAAGGAATTGATCAATTCAATTAACTGATAGAAAATAATTAAGAAATTTATAGTTCTAGAGAGAAAACAAAACAAAAAAATTGTAATATTTCTAGAAAGTACCTTGTTAATGAAATCAAGTGATTTGAGAGTGGCCATGTAATCAGTAGCAACAGTTTCTTTGAAGGAAGGGTAAAGAGAAAGCGTTTTTTCAACCCAAACAGCGTTGGCAGAAGACAAGCGTGGACCGCCGGCAGGAGCAGCATCTTTGAGCACAGAGGAAGCAAGGTGAGAAGATAGGGAGTTGAGATGGCCGATGGATTTTGAACCGAGGAAGGCGAGAAGCTGATGTTGTGTGGGACCCTCAGAACCAACAGCGAGGAGACTGAGCGCAGTTTGAAGCGACAATGGTGAAAACACGACGTTCTTGTCTTTATATTCTTCTTTGGAGAACAGATGCTTGGTGATAGTCATGGAAACTTTGGTAAGGTTGGTGATTGATTCGCGAAGGTAATCCATGGTTGGAATCTCAGTTTGAATGCTCGGTGCTAAGAAACGAGATACACTAATGAAGACCTAGAATTTTGGAGTTACTTGGAGAAGTAGTTGAAATAAATTGCAATTTTTTTTGTTTCACTTATATAAAAAATTAATCTTGCTTTGTACCAAAAAAAATATTAATCTTGCTAAGTCATAACCATTATAAATTCCATTAGTTCAAATATATATCCCTATAGCTGAGAAATATACTGAGATTAACAAGTAATAGCAGTTTGGTTAATCTTGTTAATCTTTTCTGTGTGAAAAATATAGTGAGATTAACCGTATAGCTGAAAAACTTCTATGAAAAATGGTGGCCTTCAGTTTTTTCAGATTAGTAGTAAACAAGTAATAGATTAGTATGTAACCAAAAAAAAGTAATAGATTAGTAGAAAAAAAAGAATGATTAAAACAAAGGGATTTATGTCAACTAATTTCAAGCATTATTGACCAAAATAATCATTTTAATTCATTAATTAAAAATCACATCTGTAAACCTATGATACTTTTTTGATTAAACTAGTTTCGGTTAGGCTTATTTTGAGCTTATATAAAATATCTTATGTAAATAAATAAATTTTTGTATATTATTTATAAGTTTGCTCAATTGATAGGGACAATGCATAATATATACAAAATTTGAGGTTCAATCCTCGGTCTCCGCCAAGAAAAAGAGGAAAACAAATAAAAATAAAATATAAAATAAAAACTAAAACATCATATTAGTAATTCCCCAAACAATTGTCCAGTGATGCTATATATCGCGAGGTGTATCCTGACGAATACATCACGAACTTGCTTTTAACATACAATATCCTACTTTTCCATGTTCATTTTTTTATTTTATTAAAGTAAAAAAAAAAAGCATTGTAACCGTTTGCCGACAATGAGAAACTTAGCCTTCAATCGACTGTAGCATGGTGATCTATGTAATAAAAAGTTTCTAGAGCATGGTGAACTATGTTGTTAACAGATGCTCACCTGTAGCATGCAGTAAGCCTTCAATCGACCGTAAATTTTGTCACGGTGTGCACATGCCATTGACGGCGATGTTGTCGACGAGGAAGTGGCGGAGCCAAAAATTTTATTGAGTCTGAGCAAAAAATTATAGAGCTAGGAATTCTTGTGCTGCGTGTGTGAAAATGTTGAGGTTGCCCAAATTTTTGTTTTTTTTAAGTGGGTTAATGGGCTGTTGGGTTGTGCCAAATATAAAGAAAGTATCAATTGAGCCAGGGCAAGTGTCCATATTCGCCGGGTGGTGGCTTTGCCCCTGCCGAGGCCGACACCGTCAAGAACCGCCTTTGCATCCACCTTTGATGGGTTTTCAAGTTGATAGAAGGAAGAAACGCAAATGGAGAGATTTGGTAATGAGATTGAATCATAGATGCAACATGGAGAAGTTTGCTGAGTAATACATTACTAGTACATGGAAGTTCCTTTTCTTTATTTGATTAATTAAGATGCAAATGCTCATTCTTGAAAACTTCGTGAAGCCAGGCTTCGCGAGAAGTAGCATTTTCCTTAAAAGGTAAAAACATTAACCATCTGAAATAAGTGATTACTCGAGCTTCGGCCCTTTCTGCTGTAATTAAAAAAAAGGAAATAAGTGATTACTCATCAAAATCATCATCATGATGAGAGGTCGTCACCTTGATCATCATCTTCTTCATCAGTTGACTCTTGTTCAATGAACTTTGATTTACTCCTTGGTTCATCTTCTTCTACATCAATTTGTTGACTTCGAAGAAAAACTTATGAATTCGTCAATACAAAATTTGTCAAGATATTTTGCTTCTAAATAGTCGTGACATTGGGTTTGCACATCTTTGTTAGACTTATGAGTATCTTCTTTACATGATCAACAATAATATAGATTTTACGAAGAATGCCTCATTCCAGATGTTATGACTTGGAATCTTGAAAACATTGATTCAGTGCTTTCATATTCATCCATGTGGAATAGCTAACATTGTTTTACTAGTACGTTTGTCTTAATCGTATATTGTCTTGTTCTTTGTTGTGACTTTGTTGATAATTTTCTCGAACTTAAGTTAATATCTTGCCTTATGATGCATTTTGAACTCTTTCTTTTGTTGAGTATCACTCATTTTCTTGATAGGTTACAAGCATACCATTCTCTAATATAGGGTTTATATTTTCAGTAATCAAACTTTCTCCATCAAACATTGGAGCTTTAAAACTTGGATTGCTGCTGGGATGATCTTCAACATGAACATTGTTTATGTTTCTGTTGCTAGCAATAGACCTCTTGAAGATTTCCAAAAACATTATCACAATATCCTTTCTCATGCGGTTAAGGGCACAATTTAGACATTGTGTCAAGGCAATAACAATAATAATCTGGAATATCTTTGTCTCACGGTCTTTACTCAGATTCCTACAACAAAGATCCAACTTAGTCCAAATCCTTTTCTACTTAATACTTTTGGTTTCAACAAACCTATTAAGCCTTCATCAAACCTCTTGACTAACTTCCTTCTTTGATTCTCTTAACACTCTGACCACACTAGTCTTTTTGAGTTTACAACATATCTGCTTACATGTTAACTCTCACACAAGAGGATATGAAAATGATACCTCAAATACAAGTGATTAACTTTCTATGAAAGGATGTTGAGATTTCATTCACTTGCTTCTTTGTATTTCTGAAGTATTTTGATTGTAAGTTTTGATAGTTTAGGTAGAGCTAGCATTTTTCGTCAAAGTTATTTTTTCAAGTGCTTCAGGTCTAAATTTATACTCCAATGCAATTATGCTATCAATTTGTTGCAATGATATTGTATTGACAAATATAACTGTTGATGAGTTATTCTTGTTATGACCTCTCTGCAAATTATGAATTTTTACGAGGTTTTCATGTTGTTGCAGAGACACTAAGAATGGCGTGTACGGATTTGCAGGTTCCCTTGTCACATTTTGCTTGTCTTCTCTGTACGAGGTGAGACAAGTGCAAAGTGTTTGAAATTAATGCTTTGCGAGGGAAATTAGAAACCTTTTCCTTTAACGAAGCTTGAATCTTTAGTTGAAATTGATCTAATCCTTAAACACTTGTCTTGAAGCATGTGATGCTCTTTGTTCTGATGATTTGAAATGAAGTGCTTGACCAGACGATATGGATCTTTGACTAGACAACCAGATGGATGGGTTATCTTCCAGATGAATAAGCTTTCGTCTTTAACTGATGACTAGATGGTTCTTTGTTGGTCCTGATATGTAATTTACCAGAAGATCCTCTTGAGGTTGATACCATAATAAATCGAGACGTTGTCTGCTCTTCCTTCCTAGATGATGCGCTTCAACTTGTTTCGCCTGTAACTAACTTCCTATACATCAAACACTCGTTACATAATAAATTGTTCTCTTATTACTTTGTTATCCTCAAACTTAATTAGAGGTCATTGTTGTTTTCGCCAATCAATGGCCATCGCCAAGCATTTGTTCTCCAAAGAAGAATATAAAGACAAGAATGTAGTGTTTTCGCCATTGTCGCTCCAAACTGCGCTCAGTCTCCTCACTGTTGGTTCTGAGGGTCCCACACAAAATCAGCTTCTATCCTTTCTCGGATCAAAGTCCATCGGCCATCTCAACTCCCTATCTTCTTATCTGGCTTCCTCTGTGCTCAAAGATGCTGCTCCTGCCGGCGGTCCACACTTGTCTTCTGCCAACGCTGTTTGGGTTGAAAAAACCCTTTCTCTTTACCCTTCCTTCAAAGAAACTGTTGCCACTGATTATATGGCCACTCTCAAATCACTTGATTTCATTAACAAGGTACGTTGGAGATATGTTACTTTTGTTGTTGAAACTCTGTTATAAATCCCTTGTTAGATTAAATAATTCCTTATTTTCTATTCTAAACAATCCATGTCTCGCAACTGTTGTATGGTAGTATAACGATATATTTCATTTGTCTGTATCCAAACAAGTTAACAACAAAATATGTGAAAATTATATATTAAAAACAAGTTGAGTTCTTCTGTTGAAATTCTCATAAAAAGAACCCACTTGTTATATTTTTGCGCTGCTGGTTTTATTTTTCATATTGTTGTAAAGGCTAATGAAGCAATCCAAACAGTGAATTTATGGGCTGAAAAGGAAACAAAAGGACTAATTCGTAATTTTCTTTCACCTGGGTCGATTGATAGCTTAACTAGACTCGTCTTGACAAATGCATTATACTTCAAAGGAGCATGGGAGCAATCGTTTGATGCTTCGAAAACAAAAGACTACGATTTTCACCTTCTCAATGGCACTTCAGTCAAGGTTCCCTTCATGACTAGCATGAAGAGACAGTTTATCAGTGCTTTTGATGGCTTTAAGGTCCTTTGTCTTCCTTACAAGCAAGGTGAAGATGAACGACAATTCTCAATGTACTTTTTTCTTCCGGATGCAAAAGATGGGCTGTTAGGTTTGATTGAGAAAGCGGCTTCTGAGCCTAACTTCCTAGAAGACAAGCTTCCTCATACAAAAGTGGTAGTAGGTGATTTCAGAATTCCAAGATTCAATATTTCTTTTGAGCTTGAAATTTCTGATGTGTTGAAGGAGTTAGGAGTGGTTTTACCTTTCTCAGTTGGAGGTTTGACAAAAATAGTGGACTCTCCAATTAGTGTTTCTACAGTATTGCAAAAGTCTGTCATTGAAGTAAATGAAGAAAGCACTAAAGCTGCCGCAGTCACTGCAAGTGTCTTGGTTGGATGTTGTCAACACACTTCGACTCCGGTACCGATAGACTTTGTAGCTGACCATCCTTTCTTGTTTTTGATAAGAGAAGATTTATCTGGTACAATACTTTTTGTTGGGCAAGTGCATAATCCTCTTGCTGGATGATCTTAACTACCAATTGAAGAATTGATTACCCACCAATTAGATATGATCCATCTGCGAATCAAATGGATTAAGTTTGTCTCGTATTTTTATTTTCATTTTTATTTTTTGACAAAATTTAAGTTTGTCGTATTGCTGTGTATAAGTTTCACTGTGATACCATTTGTAGGATATATATCACTTTAAAGACTTTCTGAAGTTCTATGGTTATACTTTTCAATGAGGTGTTAACTCATAGGTAAGATAAGATTTTGACTTTGTAATTTCAAGAGATGGAGTTCAAATCAAATCCACCCAGTGATAATGTATAGAAAAACCGTTGATTACTACAGAGCACAATTCATAAATGGTTTCAAAGTTGCAGCAGAATTTAGCGATAAACAATGTACCAAGTACCATACACTTTGTCAGCTAATCTTCTTTATCATTATCTTCAAATTGTAGCAAAGAAAACAAAGAGTATGCGGTTTGACAAATCAGACACACACATTAAACAACATAAACAGATCATTGAATTTGTAGGCATAACATTTGATCAATTGGAATGGCGACAAGCCGATAACATAGAAAAAGATGAAAATAGCTTATTCGAATAGGATCAGTAATTATTGTTTTCTTAACGGTTAAATTTATAAGAAAACCTCACAATTGAGTAACGGCTAAATTTATAAGAAAACCTCACATTCTAGCACAAATCATACCGGAATTGAGCAAAACAATTACACTCCGCAGCACTAGGAGGGTAAAAAAAATAAAAACCCAACCGCAGAACAACACTTAGAAAAACGAAACAGGGCTGATACACAAAAAAAACATAAAGCACCTAAAGAAGTAATTAGTTTTGTTTATTAATGATTCTTAACCACTATATTAAAAGATGGTAAAAATAAAACAATCAATCTCCCAGCTGTGATGACATTATAGAAAAGAGGAATAAACAATACACCAGTGTATTATCCTATATTTATGCTTTCTTGGGAACCATATGGAAAATACAGGCACTAATTGAAGTCTTCAAAAAGGAAAAACAAAAAACATGGATACAATAATATAATAAAATTCCTCAAGTTGCAACACATAATAGTGGCATGCATTGAATTAGTCTGTTGATGTATGCAATCAGTTTCCTCTTCCAAATTCAAAGAATAATTGTTCTGACAAGAGTTTGCATTCTTCTACGGCAGGATGCATCTCCCTTTGGTGCATTAAATCTCAGTCATGAATGAGCTGTGTCATGCTGTTAACAACAATGGAAACTAATGACACCTACTCAGAACTTAATGGGTTAGTTAGTACCTCTGAATGTGAAACATGAGCCTGTGGACCAAGTTTATACCCATGACAACTAAAATCAAGCTACGTCTGTTGAACAACAGTGAACACTGATTGAACTTGACCGGTTACAAAGTCAACAATGGAAGAATGTTTTAGGTGTAAAACCAAGGGTATATTTAGTAACTAGGGATATTTTATTCGGTCATGGTGTGACCACAATGATATTTGATTAGTGTCAATTAAACATTTTGTCTTGTGTTTGAAATACAAAGCATATGTATTACCTTACTTTGTGGTTCTAATCCATTTACTCCCAATCTATGTCCCAATTTATTATGTTGGAAAGTGAACCATCTGATCTTTACTCTGACAGTCTATATATCGAATGCAGATAATTCAAATTTGTTCTCAAGTGAGAAGATACAAGTGGTAAATTTAGATTCACATGCGGTTCAACAGATGATATTATCAGATCACTGAGTTTTGGTTGTGTGCTAAACTGCCTGCCCCTCTCATGTCTTATGCCAAGTCCATAGGTAATCATATGCATATGCTGAAAAGACGTAAAATGTGGTCAGAAATCTATGTTGGCTACGTTTTGTAAACAAGATTATATATGTATAAGATCCTTATTGTGTTATTCATACATACATCTCTTGTACTATTAGCTCAACTAGATTGAGGATAAGGAATTGGAGGTCTTCATTCAAATCTTGATGAGAGCGTAAATATTAATCTAACAACTAGTTAATAATAACATTTATTAAAAAAAACTAATTAATAATAACATTTTTCATTCAAAAAAAGTATAGCACAACCATAGAGACAAGTCTTAAAATTAGTGGCAGGCATAGAAATATAAAAATGTCACTTCATTGTTCATTGTTTCTGCAATGACCATTATGAACCTTGTATTTTAACCCAACCATTTATGCTGGTTCTGTGGCTAAGTTTTTTCCATGTCAGCCGCGTGGGACTTAAATTGCCAAGTGAGGTGTTTGTTTGCTCGGAAAATTTTCCATTTTCCAAGGCTTTAGTTTCTGATTTGTATCGCTAGGCAACTGCTTTACTCATTAGGTGAATAGCTTAACTGACATGTTTTTGGCTTCTTTGCTTTGGCATTCAGTCTTTGCTCACTACAATCTGTGTTGGAAAGAAGGTAAAAGTGTAAAGAATTGATAATTGACCTAGGTGATCTACTATCTGAGAGTTTTCCAAAATGTATTTTCTTTTTGCAAAATAAGTTAATAAGTGCAATAAAATATATAGATAAAATAACGTCATTTTGAGACTTATCAATGTTTTAATCTTCAAACCTCCAATGATACACCCTTGTAATAAACGTTTTCCCTCTCTCGGTATTTTTCTCAAATTTTTCAAAGTGAAAGAATAAGCAAAAGTGTGTGAAAGGTAAGGATAGTTGATTGTACAAATCTTATAGAAATTTGCTAAAATAGTAATTGTGTGAAAGGTAAATATCATCAATCTAGTGAAAGTCCAATAATTTGTAAATTTATTTGTTCAAATAAGAATATTTCGAAAGTTTAAACCTTAAATAGGTGAAAATTGGAATAAAAAATTTAAAAGAAAATATGGAAAATACAATATAGTGAAAAATGTGTCAAAATGAGAGAACCGATAGATGACTCCACCCCACTAATAGCCCTTTCCTTTCTAAGAGTGATGACTTCATTTAACGGGTAACATTTTACTCTCGATTTGAAAAACACATTATATCGTATCAATTATGGAGCCAGCAACTTATTGTTAGCCTTCTTTAAAAAAAAAACTTATTGTTAGCCCCTTCCTCCTGCCATCTTCCAAGGAACTAAAAATAAAATTTGAAATATTCACAACTTATTTAACCCCTTGAAAAAAAAATCATAAATTCATTGGAATAAATATTTGGGAGATCTTTACTTATCAAAAAATTAGGGACCAAGTAAAAGAAAATAATGATTTGGGAGTTTTTTTTTTGTTTTTTGGTTTGATAAATTAGTGTTGAGGAATAGGTTTGCATGACTATCTTCCAATTTATAATAGACAGATAAATAGATACTTGATAGATAGATAGATATCTCATTTATATAATGAAAAAAAAAATCTTCCAAGATCTAGGGATGTTTGGGTTATGTGTATGGGGGTTCCTAAGTTCCTTTACATCCTTGGGAGGAGCATGTTTGGAAAGGTCTTTTATATGGTGACAGTGAATTTTCGGTCCCTCAGATTCAGAATGTGGACAAAGAAGTTATTTCCCATTTTGTGGGAAATCAACAACGTCACATCCTTGCAACTTGTAACCCTTTTGCTGCACTTGTAGCTTTCGGGTTAGACGAGTCAGATGTGACCCTCGTCGCATCCTTGCAACTGAAGTTTAATATGTGGCATTTACAGTTGGCATAAACTCATGTGGCATAGGAAAGGAAAAAACTATATCGTTTATAAATACCGGGAAGAAATGCTGAAAACGAAAAAACAAGAACACAAGTGTTTGAAGGAGATTTTGTGGTGATGTCTCTAAAGGAGAACAATTTGATGTGACTAACTTTGATAAGCAGGATGCCGCGTGGATTTAGTTTTCCACTTTTTCTGATGTTTGGATAGCAGAAGGACAAACATGAATATTTTTTAAAAATAAAGGACCAAAACATGTTAAAAAATAAGATAGGAATCAAAAGTATATTTAGCTAATTATGAACAAGTTATCAATAGTTAACATACAGGGGTCAAAAATCAATGTTTGAATAGGCAAGCGTGTATTTCATTTTTATTTTTTTTTATAAATAAAATTGGATATAAAACTGGCTGAGGTTCAAAACTATCTCGTTGACAAGTTTTTGACCGTTGTACCAATTTTTACATGGTTCACCTCATTTTTTACATTGTCTAAAACCATCTATTATATTTTTTTTGTTAAACAGAATGAACACACGATTAGTTCCTAATTCAATCAAACTGATCTCTCTAGTTTTCAAAACTTTGAAAAATGATTATATAATGGCAGAGGGGCCTAAAAAAGACAAGACAAGGGAGATCTTTAAAAAATCATAATCTTTGATTAAAATTTCAAAAAAATGAGAGTTGAATTGAATAGTTAGAGCTTAGCTCTCAACCATTGAATATACATTCACAACAATACAAAATTGAATCTCTAATTGCAAGTCTCTTAAAAATGAGAGACTTGAATAGAGTAGTTGGAGCTTAGGCTCTCAACCATTGAATGTATATATTCACAGCAATACAAAATTGATTCTCTTGTTTTAAGAGATTATATATAAGGCTATTGCAATCCTAATCTATGTATATACATAATCACAATTATATACACATAAAAGGAAAGTCGAAATTCTAACACTTACGTTGAACTGTTTTTTTATATACACTTAGCTTCAACGAAATTTAATACGCTTCATCGAAGCTTATAAAAATTGACTATTGATTGCTACTCATTGACTGCTTGTAACCATTTAATAAATGATAAGCTTGTCAACCAACTATTTGAACTGTGAACTCTATATATTCACAAAGATTCATTGATCAATGACTGCTTTGTCACTTTCAAAAACTGCATTGCTTTCGATTCTACATGCTTCTTTAGATCCCTGCAAAATCAACATAAATATAAAGAAATAAGTAATTCATGTATAGTTTAACCATAAAAAATGACTTGATTGTCCCAAAGAACAAGTCAGAAAGTAGAGTATCCAAAATCTCTCGAATTCTCTAGGTAGTGTATAATTCTAATAACAACTCACCTGCACCGTGGAATGCTACACTCAGAGTCTTTGCAATTCCTAGAGTGAGCAGCAAGTATAAACCATATCTTTTTACACTGCTGGCAGCCCCGACTCACTCGAATTTCGCACCTACTGGCATGAGAGAACAGCTTCTTGATTTGAGAACAGTTTGGATGAGAGCAAGGTTCAGCATTAGCTGCACGGCATTGAGATGCATGCTTTAAAACGTTCAGCAGTTTCACCATCTGTGTGTAAGTCGGCAAGTATGATCAACAATTTAGTCTAGAACAAATGAGTAATGAAAACAACAAATCTAGGAATTAAACATATACCATTTTCTCATTTGACTCCTGATTCCCAGATTGATATATTGGTCTTGAATAATTTTGAGTCAACTTGAGTTCATTTTGAGTGAGCTTGTGTTCATTTTGAGTCAACTTGTGTTCATGGCAGTCAGCACCTCTATCCTTATAGCATGCAGAGCAAATGGTACACTCTGGACAAATCTCACATTTCCAGCTCTTTTGGAATACATTGTGTGCACTACAGATGCTACAACATTTTACAACAGTCATCAGAGTAGGATTGTGTAGATGGTAGAGGACCATCATCGAGGAATACTTGGCACGACGGAGTGTGTCAAACTGAAACTGAGACTTCTGGCAGAAGCTCAAAAAGTTATCCCTGTTTTCAAATAATCTACTCTCAAGGACAATATCATTATGTTTAGTGTTGGAGGGGATATCATCAACAACGGCCTGAAAATGGAACACAATTCAATGTTTTGCATGAAATTACAAATGATGAGAGAATCATATGAAAAACTTCAGGTTTAGGCTGTTACCTGACAAAGTGTATGCAACTCGCCATTCTTTGAAGGGTGCGCATCAGAACTATGGCATCTGAAATATGTTGATATGAAAGTCAATCCAAAAAGCCTTAATTATTGTGCACTGAATACAAAACTAGTTCAAGTATATGTATTCATTTTAAAGGGAGGTGAAAAACAAACAGTTGAAATGTATTTATGATATCATACCTTTCGCACTCCTGAATTTCCTTGCATTCAGAGCAAAACCATCGCTTCCCAGACACTATCACTTCACGGCAGTGTATGCATGCATATTGCAAGTGAGCTATAAGGAAGTTTTCCCTGGTAGGCCATATATTTTGGCCAACCTAATAGAAATTAGGGGGAATAAAAGAAAAGGAAGAAAGATCAGATTATGTAAATAACTTAAACTGGTTTATAACTAGAACATTGCAACGTTTCATTCACTCAATTATAAAAGGAAATATCCCATCGAATGACATTGTATAATTTATCTAAATATACAACACTACAAATGGAAAAAAAGTGGATGAAAGTAAGACAAGGTAGACATACTTTTCGCATCACTAAAATGTCTTTGGCAGTGTCTCTGGAAGGATTGGCATGTCCCATGGTCTTTAAAGCTCTATTTGGCACTTGTTCCTTCAACATCTTTTCATAGTCTCCTCCGCACTCTTTTTCAATGGTCTTGGCTGCTTCCATAGCATTACCAGACCAGCAGTCTCCATCGAAGTATGGCAAACGAGAAGCTGTCACCTTGGAGTCCCCTTTCTCAGCAGCAACAAAGAAATTATCATATATGTTAGTTAAACCAACAACAATATTTTCTTCAGTAGCCTTTTTTAACATTGAAAGATACCTGCATAAACAAACATTATAAATATTCAGTGGTTGGCAGGGCTAGTTTTTGAAAACAAAGAAGATAAAAGTAGGAAAATAGTACACTCAAATTCTCAATGAAATGTATACACAAGCTCATGAAAATCCAACACACACAGACACATAAAAGAGAAAGAAACTGACCACCGGCGTAGCTTATCATTTTTCGGAGTCTTTTGCTCTTTGGGGTGGCAATATAGTATATAATCATCCCCTTTTCTTGAAGGAGCACAGGCCCATATGTAGCAAGTCAGGAAACCCCTTTTTTTACAAAAATCAAGGTATCCAATCTGATGATAAGAAAGACAAAAAAAAACATACATAGAAAGAATGTAAGGATTAAGTGCTCATTTTATTAGTTCTATTGGCATTGAAATAGTTTAAAAGAAAAATACCAATATCTCATGGTAAACGAAGGTACGAAGGGCTTCTCCACTCTTTGTCCTTCTTTCAGGCATAAAATACTTGACAGAATCAAGATATGAAATGTATACACAACGCTGATTCGGATTTCCGCATTCAGAGCCAAACTCCTGGACATACATTCCAAAAATGCATATATCTGCTCCTTCAATCTGCTGAAACAGAAGAATAACCTGAAACCAAGCAAACTTCTATTAAATCTTCTTGAATAATCCAGACATATTAGAATAGACATCAAGAGACATTTAGTTCAGAAGAAGCAATAGGTTGTAATGGTATATTTATTTATTTACTGATAATCCACTGAACTTACTCTTGATCTATAAGAGAATTCAGCAGGGTAATTCTCCTCTGGAATGATATCTAGAAACTGCTTATTCACTTTCAATTGTTTGTCGACAGATAACACTTCTCTAATAGAAAGACCTTTTGCAGCTATAACCTACAATTTTGCAGTAACTCATGGTACATAAGTACATAATATAGAATTTCCAAATATATATATATATGGATGAAAAAGATCAATAACTTCAATAACACGACAGAAGACTAATTTTCTACTATTTTCAGTTTACATGCTAGGATAAGAATAAGAAAATGATAGGATATTTGAAGTTTATGTGCATACATGCGGATTTCTCGGTATTACCTTATCAAGATTCTCGTTCCCTTCAACATTTTCCCACTTTGCTCTCTCTTGCATGAGACACTCAAGAAGTCTTTTTTCTAAGTGGTCACTTAGCACGGTTCTTGGCAAGTCCTTAGCACCAAAATTAGCAGCCTTCAGTAAGTGAGCATGCTTTCCATTTTCAATTTCTTTTGAGCGGCATACAGGACATATATACTCAGCACTGCAATCCAAATCTCTTCTGTTGTTGTAGAGTGCACATATTTGATGTTGCCATCTTTTGCATTTATTGCATTCAACCCACTAGAAGAACACAACAGTCGTAAAGAGTTGGTACATAGTTCTCTGTATATCAAGCTGAATTATAAATTAATCGATATTAAAACTTACCGGTTCTTCAAGTACTTCATCGTTAGTCCTTTTTTCGAGATTTTTCTTAGAAATAGATGTCCCACTGAATGTGATTTTCCCACCTTTAGAAGTCTTGTAGCACATGGAGCAAATGCAACCCTGTACATCAAATTCTTCTTTTCTACAGAAATATATTCTCTTGATGCGTATGCCACAACATGAACAAACAATTGGTACTGGTGCAAAGTAAAGCTTTTTCCTTTCACATAATTGGCATGTGTTTGCTTCAGTCCCTGCTTCCTCCTCAGAAGTAATCTGTGTTAAAATAATTGTTAAAATAGAATTATAGATATATGTAAATTGCTAAAATAAAAAAGTCATTTTAATAAAAATCACAAACTAGAAATAATTTTAAAAAAAAAGCAGAAATTGACATTCAAAGTATCACGATAACAGAACATCCAAAGATGAAAAGAAGAACCATTCATGAGCTTTAACCAAATAGCTTAACTTTCTGGGATAGTTGGTTCATGACATAACTCATAACAGCAATACCTAAACAGATCACAGTAATTGAAAACACTGGAAGGTGGTGTACTAACCAGAACAGATTCCTTTCTGAGACCATTGATATGTTCTGTAATTTGATCATGTGTGAACAAATCAATCAAGGAAACAGCATCAACTATTGTGTTTGAGAATTTTGTTTGCTTCTCTTGATCAGGTGTTGGTTCACTGGCTTTCTCTTTAGCATCTGTCCCCTCTTGGTTGAATCCAATTTTATTTTGTTTGTCATCTACATCAATAGTAATAGCAACCTTGCTTATGAGAGCAGGCATATTCGAATTCGACCCAATGTCAATTTCCATTGATTTGCAACTGTCTATCACGACATGGCTTTCAAGATCTTTCTTCTCTTGATCAACTTTTGGTTCACTCACTTTCTCTTTAGCGTCTGTCCCCTCGTGGTTGAATCCAGTTCTTCCTTGTATGTCCTCTTCATCATCATCACCATCAATTGTAATAAGTTCTGGGACACGGTCGACTTCCACTGAGTTTCGGCAGTCTATCATGCCATAGATTAGGGAATCTGGCTCATATGATATTCGACCAGCTTCTAAGCCTTTTGAGGGAATCATTTTAGGCTCAGAAGTCAAATCATAAATCACGTAGTTCGTTTTCCCACTAACAGTTGTAACTGAGGACTTTGTTAGCTTCTCTTGATCAACTGTTAGCTCATCGGCTTTGTTTTTGGCAGTTGTCCAGAATGCAGTAGGAGTAGGCTCCTTGGTGAGAGTAGGCATACTGGAATTTAATCTGATGCCGTGGTCAAATTCAGTTCTGCCTTGTATATCCTCTCCATTAGTAGGAATAGGATCCATGTCGAGATATTGCATCCTGGATTTTATACCCGTGACAATATTCTTTAAGTTGTTGCTATCCATCACATCATAGCTTTCAAGCCCTTGCTGTCCAAATGTATCAACCATTACATTGTTGTTTATCCCCTTAACTCCCGCAGAATGAAAAATTGGATTTGTAATTTGTTCCACATTACTCTCATAATGGAGAGAAGAGAGGGGAAATTCTGAATGTTGCTGCACTTCTGGATGTGGTTGAAAAGAATAAGGATGAACCATCCCATTATTCCATTGATCAAAACTTGGATGGTTAGTCGAAGATACACCAAAACCTGAATCCATCATTTTCTGTATTTTGGCAGGTCGTAGTATGGATTCAGTATTATCTGAAGGGACATCATTAACAACATGTCTTACAGTGGAATTCTTCTGAAAATCCAACTTCTGTGGTTGATATTGCATTGTATCTTCCGAAGTATTCACTGAGGCAGATTGAGAGGACATAAAACTTGAATCTTCAGATTGGAGGGATCTTCCCATTGTAGTAGGAAAACAATCTTTGTATTTTGTCAGATCCATCTCCACTGCAAAAAGCAGAGGAGGAAAAACAGTCAATAATATATAGCTGCAAAGACAAAATCAATATTGTACAAAGAAAGATTCGAAATTATGGAGAAATCACAAACTAATTTTAACATACAGTTATTTGCGTGTTGCTGAGAAAAATAGTTGCTAATTGATCTGGTGTTGGCATCCAAATTGCTTCCACCATAAGAAACAGGTAAGTTAGAAAGTACATCCATATCAGCAACTGGAGGGATAGATGAACCATCACCAGGAAAACAAGGCAGGTTATGAGCAATAGAAGGATGAGATATTCCCGCTTCTGGCACGCCATAGTAACCAGTATTATAGGACTTAGGAACACCCAGTAGAGCTTGCACACGCTGATTCAATGTCTCCAGGTTCATATATTCCTCCTGCCAAATTTGTAGAAAAACAATTGTGCTTAATTAACAACATACAGGTACAGCTTGCATTTGATACTCCTATTGGCTTATGTTATTAGCAAAAAAATAGTACTTTAACGCTCAGACACAGGTCAGGAAACAAACCTTTGAAGCAGCATTGGTAAGTAGCAATATTTCCAGCGCAGGCCCAAGTTGCTCATTCTGAATGATTTCAAAACTGAATAAATTTATAGTTAGTATAGTCTCAATTCAATTGCAATCATATGTTAAAGTAAGTGCAACCACATTTCTTTGAAAATTAAATAACTTTCACTTACATTTTTCTTCTTATCCAATTACGGTTGTATACCATTTCAGGATGATACCGCCAGTCTGAGGAGAATCCTACTTGATTGCTTAATTCATCAAAACATCTCTTTGGCGGAATGTTCGAGAAAACTGATGAAGAATTTCTTGGTATATCTCTCCAAGTACTCCCACCAAGATGAAAACCCTTGGCAAACATCTTCTCGCTTTATCAAGCCACAAGAAATAATCAACAACTATATGTTAGAGAAAATTCCAACAATGTTCTTGATGTGCCATAAACTCGTAAAGAGGAAAACATAATTATAATAAATTTAAATAAGCTTGCAATCAGAAATCATCTAAAAGTGGTAACACAACCTAATAGACACAAAAATGGATGATCAAAGATCAGATGTTTAAATAGAAAAGTCCATGATTCAGGATGAACACGAGAAAAAAAATCAAAGAAGACTAATCTAAAATGCATCATTTAAGTATCAAATATTCATTAACCATAGACCACCATTTTGCTACTAAATAGATATTGAAAATTTATTTAGCATTTAGAAAAGAAAATCATCCTGACACCTCTACAGTTCTTTAAAAAAATTCAGTAACCCCTCCCTTAATTCCTCTACATTGAACTCTTATTTCTGATGGCAAAATAAGAAATGTTACGTTTAACACCCATGATCAATTGTTGAGATTATTTCCTTAATTGTTTCAAGTGAATTGTCTGTTTCAGAGGAGACGGATCCTTCCTACAGACAGTGTATAGTAGTACAAAAATATTCAATAACTTTTATACAAACATTTAATTGTAAAAGGATTTGTTTTTCCCATTTTCATTTTTTTCTCATTTTCTTAATAACTATCATACTTCTTTCAAATAATACCTTCCCCAACCTGGATGCAATTTTTTAACTTCTCTTTTTTTCACACCACAATATTTAGTATTTGAAGCAAATGTCACAAGCACAATGTGGTATTTACAGAAATCCTAAATAGTTTCACAATCTTTTTCTTGCCACAATATTCAGTATTTACAGAAATCCTAAATAGCGACACAAGCTCAATGTGTAAGTGTCACAACCTGTAAGACACTATTATCAATCCTGTGAGCTTATCAGATGTTACATAATTTACTCTAAACAAAATAACAGAGCCCCCGTTCAAATTCACTTAGAAAAAAGACTTGGCCAGCTTAAACCGTGGCTTATTAATGCTAAAAATTTGATCAAAACATCAAAACAAAATCTTTGAACATTAAAAAGTAACAAACAGTGTTTTTAAATAACAACTATAGTGGCGCTATACCACTATATTGTAGCGGAGTTTGGACAAACCGCATGCACTATTTAGTACAAAATGTTGACAAATAGCTGCTATAGTGGTGGCTCTATAACACTATTGCGCATGTTAGTCCGCTATTTTCCAATATCTGTGATTGACAACATTGGTAACAAATAAAGTGACCCCATAGTAAGAATGTTCAATAAACAATTAAATAGTTATAGTTACGCATCTTATCTATGTTTCAATTTAAGCTCACTACTATGTTGTCAATTATAGCAGCGCTGTTTCACAATATTTTGTACCAAACAGTGTATTACGGAACAATATCAATTTACTAAAATTCTAGCACTGTTATAGCTGCTATTTAACAACACTCCACAATCTTCCTCTTTCTAATTCTTTCTTCTTTTTTTTTCCAATTTTTTTAAAAGAACAGATACAAAAAGGATCATGCAAAATTCACAAAGTCTCAAAGATTCTTGGAAAACCATTAACATTAATTCAATTTAAATTCAATACCCCTTTTATCATCATTAATTTAAATCAAGATTCAAACACTCAAATTCATTAATTCAAAGAAAGAAAAAATAAATAAAAAAGCTCGTCAATTCAGGTTAAAAATACGAACCAATTTTATGAATGCAAATAGAAATTAACGAAAAGATTAAACTTATTATCAACAATTCATAATCATAGCAACATTTCAAAATGATGAATTGATTAATCACGAAGTTTAAAACAAAAGCCCCAATTCGAATCGATAAAATTAGGGTTAGGGTTTAAGAATTGGGAATAATATTGAGAAAGAGAGAGAAAGTTAAAGAAAGACGGCATACAATACAACGTGGACGTTGGTCTCTGTCTCTGTCGTTGACGTAGTTGTTGTTGTTGTTTTCTTCTCCTAGGGTTACGTGAACTTGTGGTCCCGTGGTCCTTTCTTTTTTCCTCTTCGTACAGCCAAGGAGTATTTATATATTCAGGGTTACGATAATTAGGTTTAATTTAACTTGAAAATTAATGTGACCCTCAATTTCAGTCGTTGATTAAGTTTGATAAATGGTTCAGATAACTAAACTAGCTCGAAATAAACCAGATCAATTAATTTGGTTAACTTGATTAATAAACTAAGTGAGTCGGAAAAAAAAAAAACCAAGTGAGTCGAAGTTAAGTTAAAAGTTAAATTTGTCATCACCAAAAAAAGTTAATGAGTCAGTAAGTTAAAAGTTAAATTCGTCACCATCAAAAAAAGTTAAATTCTTTAAACAAATGAATGGAATTTAAGTTATGTGAATTCGGTGACTTTGTAATCAAGAAAGAAAACGCTATTGGATAGCCGCTAGAGAGAGAAGCTCTCACTTCTCTCTAAAAACCCACCCTTGCTGCTACTGCCTCTCCCCTTCAGATCTCTGGCTCTCCACCCCCTCCGCCATGGAGGTCTCTCCCCCCTCCGAAATGGAGGTCTCTCCTCCGTCTTTTATGGAGGTTTGTCTCCTCCACCATGGAGGTCCTTTTCTCCCCCACTATGGAGGGTTGTTTTTCTCCTTTACCCTTCCTCCATCTCTACCCACCTCCACTGTGAGAGACCCACCACCATCCCAACCACCACCAACACTCACATAACTTCAACCATAATAGATCTGATCTCATCTGAGCGGCCGCCACCTGAACCTCCACCCACTTCCTCCGCTTCCATGAACGCATTTGTGCCGCCAGATTCAGATCTGTGTCGCTTGCCACCAAAGTCTTCATGGTTGATTGGCAGTGTAGTCTACTTTGTGTTATTTGTTTTATGCTTAAGTGTTTGTGTGTTTGTTGTTGATTTTGCGTTATATTGTGTAGTATTGTGTTATGTGTTTTATGTTCTGGTTTAGTTATCAAAAGTGTATCACAGCTGAGTTTTGATGCTATAAAGCACATAAGCTGTGTAGTTATTTATGAGGATGCTCCCCACTTCAATACATTTGCCTTTTATCAACTGATTTTTGTCCAGCGTGATAAAGTGAACAAATCTGAGACCATGTTTAGTCGAAACGCGCGTGGTGAAGCCAAAAAAAATGATCTGTAACTGGATAGGAAAAAAAGACTTTGGATTCTCACATCTCCTTTGTCAGTATTAGAAGATGAAAGCTATTGATGAATGGGTTGTTAGGTTATGAATGTTGGTTTAATTTCTCATATTTGTCTGCAAAGTTTAGGTGTTTTGCAAATCATGCTCTTGTAGGGTTTTTCTCTTGTACTGGATCTTCAAAATTGTTGGGGAAGGTCCCTTCAATGTTAACGCTATCTGCTTGCAATGTTCTCTATGTTATGAGATGTTAAGCTAGTGTTTACCGTAAAAAAAAAAAATGTGAATTCGTCAATCATATTCTCAATCAAATCTGAGGTTGGTAGTTCAAATGATTTGAGTTAAAGAATAAAGGAGTTGAACCTAAATTCAAATCAAACGAATGAATAAATATTAATTTAACAACTAATTAGTAATATTTTCCTTAAAAAAAATATAATCCTTTTCAAATTTGCTTAGCTATTTTTTAAAATCTTTTGGTATTGTTGGACCATTTGGTTTGCCCCCGTTTGTTTTAGATTTTTTAAAGAAAAAATCTATTTTTTTAGTTAAAAAAAAAATCATTTTTATCATATTTAAGTTATTTTTTAAATTTTAGAAAAGTCATTGTACAAAAAAAAAAATTCATTTTTTTTTAGGCAAAATAAAACTAAAATTAAAAAGAAAAAGAAGTACAAGACTCGGGGACATGGACCTGACCCAGTAAACCACAAAATACCCTAATGGGTGATACAACAATACAATGGTGGTATAAGAGAAACAACCCTAATAAACCACTACCACGGACAATCCAGCGAACCCATTCATTTTGACTCTAAAATGAAAAGCTATTAGGATTAGTTTTTTTCAAAGAGGAATGCTAGCAACACACCTTTTAACACACACTTTCTAACACACTCTCTTTGATTGGTTAAAATTCACATGGGTCCCACCAAATCATGTGGGTCCCATATAAATTTGGTGGGTCCCATGTGGATTTTAACCAATCAAAGAAAGTGTGTTGAAAAGTGTGTGTTAAAAAGTGTGTTGCTAGCATTTCTCTTTTTCAAAATCAATTTTTTTTAAAAACAAGGAGCTTAAAAAAATATTAAAATGATCTTTTTTATAGTAAACAAAAACAAATAACTTCAATTTTTTTTTAAAATCTCTAGATTTTTCTAACATAAAATCTATTTTTTTGTAAAGTTAAAACAAATGCATACTTTAAAAAGAAATGTATTCTCTTTGTCAAATTTGCTGAGCTATTTTTAAAAATCTTTTGGTACCGTTGGACCATTTGGTTTGTTTTGCATTTTTAATCTATTAGTTCAATTAAGCCTAATTTCTTTTAATTATTCACACGACCAATTTGGCAATTGGAATCATTGGGTTGCAGCAACACACGCAAGCAATTTGCAGTTCCAGAGAGAGAGATGTAGTTCTGAGATGGTGAGAGTTTCATGTGATGCGTCAATAGAGGTCAAAACTCAAAATGATAGCATAGCTGCTTATGGCCATCAAGCAGAAAAAAAACCTATAAAATACAAGTATGTAAAGACAATCAAATGAAATGACATAAACATGGAAAATACATAGAGAACCATTATTGATCCAATTTCAGGTTCAAGTTGCTGCCGTGTAAAAGTAGCATGAACAAATTTCTGTATTAAAAGATAACATGACGAACTCAAGTCAAATTTCAAACTGATTCAATTCTTAACGAATCGAGCTGAACCAAAGTTCCGCTTTTTTAGACTAATTTTCCGCCCTAAGTAAGTGTATTTTGATGGTTTTTTTTGCACTTAGTAATAGCACTTCTGTTTTATTTTTTTAAAATTCTTTAAGTACTTGAATGTTTAGTTGGATACGAGTGCCTGTATGACATGACATTAAACAATGAGATGGTGGTGGATACATATCCGACCATACTTGAGAGTATTACTAGATTCACCTTAATTTTTTTTAATATGATCATTTACTCATTTATTTAAATTATATGTTTAACCGACGGAAACTTCTTAAAGTGATTTTCTTTTTCAAAATAAAGTAAATTGCTTGATAATGATTTTTCTTTGAGAATTTTTTTTTTTTTTAGAAAATTTTCCTTCGAGAACTTAAAAGTATTTTTTTGCTAGTTTTTTTTTTATTTGTTATGATTTTGATCCAATGTTTTCACCCTTGTTTGCTAGTGATTAACCTTTGTTAGAGAACAAATTGACACATAGTGTTTTTTCTTTTTCAGTCAAATTTTTTCATACGCAATAGTCAAAGATCAAATCCATGACCGCTTATTTAAGTGGTATAAATATCTTGCTATTTGAACCAATTCATTATTTATTCGATATAATTCATATCATTTTCTCACATTTTTTAACTTTAGAAACCTAGCTGCGGGCAGAGAATTAGAAATTGCTGAGGGTTGGGAATGGCGAGTTTGAAGATGTGCCTTAGCATTTCTACACTTCTTAGTATACTTCTTTATCCATTTTTATCTTCATTATTTTAATTGAAATTATTTAAATATTAATTAAAAATATTTTGGAATATTATTTTATATTCATCAGTTAATTCTTCACTAGTCTAGAAGTCCTAACTCAACTGGTAAAATACCGAAATTGTTAGGTTGGACGCCATGACCGGGGTTTGAACCCGGCGCCTCCACTTGTATGTGTGAGTTTATAATGACTTTACTATTTCGTCTATCTAAAAAAAAAAGTTAATTCTTCACTAATTTTACCTCACACTAAGATGACTTTTTTTATTTGTTGGCTTTGTCAAGGAATATATCTAGGGGGTCATGCAACAACCAAGAATCAAACCCCTATCACTTGTTTAAAGGGGTCCTAACTCCTAATCGTTTACTTGCATCATCTCAGTTGGTCATCGTTGACTTTTACCAACTATAATTTCCACAAGGTCATATCAAGGCTTCACCTGAAAAGCTATCTAGCATTAGTTTTGTTGAAGGTACCAATCCATTATAAAAGGTTTTCATTTTAAGACAAACAAGTATCTCATGATGTGGACACTGTTTTTGTAAATCCTTAAACCTTTCCCAAGTTTCATAGGGTTTTTTATTGGCTTGCTTGAAAGAGGAATGACATTAACTCTTTCATTGTGGACGGAAGGAAAATATTTCACTAAGAACTTCTTAGCAAGTTCTTGCCAAATGTTTAGAGAATTAAGCCAAGAAAGAGTAGGGGAATAACCTTAGCTTAAAAGGCATCACCCTCCACATCATAAATCTTGAAATTGCTCACAGCTTCAGTAAATTGCTTCAAATGTAAATGCGAGTCAACAATAGATGTTCCATTAAACTGACCAATGGTTTGTACCGTCAAAAACATCATAGGCTTGAACTTAAAATTAGTGCAAAGAGTAATGTTAGGAATACTCTTTTGAACACTCTCTCTAATACTCACTCTTTTATTGGTTTAAATCATTGTGAATCTACATTTTGAAAATTGAACTCATACAAAGTGGTGGGACATACATTGTGATGTTCGTAAATTCAACAATTATACATGTTAGTTTATGCTTGTTTTTTTTTTTACGTTAATAACAATCATTAACTATGGATTGCGAGTGTTCCATATGTAATCTAATTTATGAAGAGCATAATTAGTTAAAAAGGATAATTTTCAATTTTTTTCATTAATTATGGTTGTTCGTGGTGCACTTTGGATTGATTATGATGCTAAAACTCATCCGATCCAAAAATTTAATTATTTACGGTTCGGTTTGGTTTAGATGAGTCCTAAAAAAATACTTGATCAGGTTCGATCCAATTTTATATGGTTTAGTTTATATCGATTTTTTATTATCTAAATTACATTTTTGTGAAAAAACCTATTAAAATTAATATTATAAGGATACATTTCAATCATATGTTTGATGCAAACTATAACAAATAATATGCTAAAAAAGTTGACAATAAGATTTGGAACACATGAAATAGTAAAAAAAAAAACTTAAATTTAACTTACAAGTAATATTAAAAAAGAAAAAAATCTAAAAAAAAGTAATATTAAAAAATTAAACAAAAAAAGATTAATTCCCTAAAAAAAAGATTAATGTAATATATTATACAAGAAATATACTACTCTCTCTGTTACTTTCTAAGTGTCGTTTTGGAATAATAACACCAAATTAACGAAGTGTATCTTTGCACCTTTTTTTTCTTCTATTATACCCTCATTTTAATCCACCACACACTTTCTCTTTCCAATAAATTTAATATGTTATATTTCTCTTGTGACAAAGAGTTGTTAATTAGTTACTATCTTTTTCTCTAACAAAATCCTGTTTTTAACAATTACTACTTATCTTATTTATAGAATTTTAACTAATTATTGAACTATTATTAATAGGTAACAAAATTTTGTTTAAATTTTAAGATAACAAGAAACAAATTTGTTTAAAAAAGACAAACTTTAATTTTTTAAATATATATCATTAATTAGTTTTATTGAAAAAGATAAAGGGTGTGTTTGGTTTGCAAAACAACAAGTACTGTACCGAACAGTACAAGAAAGAACAACACAATACAAGGGAGAACAACATTGGACAAATTTTTATAGCATTGAATAATTTTGTTTTATACGATTTTTGGTAGACGAAATGCTATTTTGGTATTTTAGACAGCCTATACGTGGGACAAAAAGTTGTGTTGTGGTTTGGTGACGGACAAAAATATCAATTTTTGTCCTTTCTCTTGCCTCCAGTTTGTCATGTACCTGAAACAGTTTTACAAATCAAACACTGGGCAGCTGGAGTTGTTCTGTCATGTCCTTCATTTTTTAGCAAATCAAGCGCACCCAAAAGTAACTGACAAATTGTACTCTTAAGGGCCTTTTTGATGGTCAGGATATGGAGACATGATATGATACATAAGTCATATCCTGCTGAAATCTCATGTTTGATGCACCAAAGGGATATGATAAAATAAACTATTTTCCTATCATATCTTGACTTTCCTTTGTAATTTCTATCCTAGGTATATACTGGGTTAGAAATTATCCTGATAGGGATGGCAATGGGTACCCAATGGGCAGGGTACTATAGTACCCATCCCCATACCCGCGTTTGTAAAAAATACCTGTACCCGGCCCCATACCCTCGTGGGCAAAAACTTAAGTGCCCTTCCCCATACCCTATGGACACCTAACTGCCCATACCCACACCCATTACCCGCACTTTAACTATGAAAAGACAATAAAAAAAAGCACCACAATTGAAATAAGACTAGGATTCAATTTTTTTAAATCAACTCATAAAATAGTATGAATCGTATTATTTAGCCAAATAAAAAAACAGTGTGAATCGTAGAATTTTGCGGGTACCCATCGAGTCTGGGTCCAATTTTCATCCCTTTAGAAGTATGAGATTCAAGATATAGTTACCTCAAAGCAGAAGAGAGGGATAACAAAAAGCAACGAAAGGCAAGCAGGCGACAAAGATTCACTACAATAGGAGGCTAGGTTTA
>Ga0228710_1001487_pt1 | contig 35248 bp, 23 predicted proteins | sample MedpolnodulmetaG_FD_177995 | JGI IMG/M metagenome (GOLD analysis project Ga0228710, IMG submission 177995) | Root nodule microbial communities from Medicago polymorpha collected in Santa Monica, California, United States - pink nodules | ecosystem: Host-associated > Plants > Roots > Nodule... | reverse complement strand
CGATAATTTGAAGAGGGAGGGACGGGGAGAGTCGAAGAAGAAGCAAAAGAGTTGTGAGGGAAGGAGGCGCGCAAAGAAGAAGATATGGAGAGGGATGAATGGGTGAATGTCACGGTTGATTAGGAATTATGATTAAATCTGGCACATCATCAAATATTACAAGGGGACTAAAATCCATAAAAATATAAAATAAGGGGACCAAAAACTTGGCTTCTAAAACTTTAAGTTTTTTAAAACAGGAGGACCAAAAGTGCATTTAAGCCTTTTATTTATCATCAAACTTAACCTAACCTATAATCCCTCAAATATTCCCCCCATCTTCACAAATTGATCACCAGCCGCAACACCCATAATATCGTTGCAAAGAACCTCTCCCAATTCTTTACAACAATTGCTTTCTTCAACAAATTCAACAACAATTGCAGCCAATTTTGATTTACCGGATGATTGGTGGGAATGTATCCTCACATTCCTTAAGGATGATGACAAGCATTCGTCGTTGCTTGAAGTCTCTCTCCATCGTCTCAAAACAATTACTCTCCATCACCAACTGTCTCCAATTCTCTGTCACTATATGTTATCCAACCCTCCCTCGCCTCTTTCAAAGGTTCACCAAAATCAACTCCTTCGACCTCACGCGAGTCACGCACTTCCGCGGTGACCTCAAATCACTTCTCTCTCAAATCTCTTGCTTTCCATTGAACCTCACACAAGACGGATCAAGAACTAATATTTTGGTGTGGCCGAAATAACCGTTAAAAAAAATTTGCCCAGTAAAATTAAGGACTATATGATATTTCAATCTGTAACAATTTGGGATAGTATTATTAGCTCAATCCATTTGTAACCCTAACACTCACTAATTTAATCAAAATAAGCAGTCGGCATCCACTAACAAGTTATATGTCACACTTATAAAATGGAAATGAACTGAAGTACATGTTGCATGTAACATCATCTAAAAAATTAGCTGAACTAAAGGAATGCTATGATGTGATTAGTTCCCCTCAAAGTTGGAGTCACCTTCATTACCTAATACTTTTTCACAATCATTTTTTGAAGGAACTTTTTCACAATAATTATCCACCTAATATACATGGACAATATACATTTTCCAAGCAGACAGGTTGAGAAGAAAGATAACTTCCTAGAGAAGAGATAGAGGAATATAATATACATTACTGGTGTTTCCACTAAAAATTGAGGTTTTGGGCTAATCGAATATTCCAAGCAGACAGATGGAGAAGAAAGATAACTTCCTAGAGAAGAGGTAGAGGAATATAATATACATTACTGCTGTTTCCACTAAAAATTGAGGTTTTGGGCTAATCTAATATCAATGTGGAGAACCCACGATTAGTTGTTATAAATAGTCATTTGAAGCCTCGATACATCAAAATTGATGAAATATTGGTATTTGATACATATCATGTATTAATTTCTATCTGATGTGGTCTATAATAAAGATTATATACATCATTAATTGAATGAATTTAAAATATGAACTTTTGCTTGTAATATTGACCGTGTATGTACCGGAAGAGTATCTGATGATTAAATTTTATTTTTTTAAAAAAACAATTATCTGATATAATTTAGATACTTCCAGGTTACAAGGGATACTCTGGTGGGAACCGATATGTACGGGATACTAGATTTTTCTGGTATCTTTTTTTTGACAAGATTTTTCTATTATTTTATTTTCACTTTTTCTTAAAAAAAAAGTGGGGAAACATGCTTTTTCTATTTTCTTTTATTTTTCTAAAAAAAATGAGAAAAATAAAAAATACATTATAACATACTAGCGAAAAGACGGGGACTCACGTGTCCGTTTTTCCACTCTTTTTATTGCGATAACATTTGAAAATTATGAACTGTGTTTTTTTATGAAATTTTGATTTTGATGAAAACTAAAAGGTCATGCTAACTTTGCATTGTAAATATAAATTCATAAACTTTTACTTCATTGAACAAACAAGTTCCAAGAAAAAACTTCTATCTTAATATTATTAACTTGTGCCTTAAGGGCACAAGTTAGCATTTTCCAAACTAAAAATATAAATGTGTGTTGCTTTAAAATTATAACAAATCAATATAACAAAAAAAAAATCTCAATTCTTACTCCCTTCGTTCCTTTTTAATTGTCTTTTTAGGGTGAATTTTTCGTTTCTATTTAACTGTCTTTTTGGTATTTTAAGGGTACGATTTGTCAATTATACCCTTTGTCAATTACTCTCATCTTTTTCAATAAAACTAATTAATGCTATCTATTTGGAAAACTAATGTTTGTTTTTTTTTAAACAAAGTTTGTTTGTTTTTTTTAAACAAAGCTTGTTTCTTATTATCTTCAAATTTAAACAAAATTTTGTTACAAACAATAGTTTCAAGAAGAGTTAAAATTCTATAAATTTGACGAGTAGCAATTGTTAAAAATTTTAAGTGGAAAGTAAAAGAACGGATTAGAGAGAAAAAAATAAAAGATTCCATGAATGTTTAAAAGAAAGAAAAAGTAGAATACTCGTTGGAACTGCTGATGAGAGGTGAAGAGAGAGAGAGAGAAATAGTTGAAAACTCATTTGATAAGATACAAGAACAAGAGCAAGATGACAATGAAGAAGAAGTTGGAATAATTTTTATATTGACTTAAAATAATTAATTAAAAAAATATGCACAATATTTAGAAAATTGACAATTGTTTGCTACGAGAGAAATATAACATATTAAATTTATTGGAAAGATAAGGTGTGTGCAAAAAAATAGGAACTTATGGTGGATTAATATGAGGATATAATGGGAAGAAAATGTGCAAAAATAAACATCACTGTTTTTGTGTTAATTTTCTAAAAAGTCACTTAAAAAAGAACGGAAGGAGTATTAGGTAAACTATATTTTTGATATATTCTAAATAGTTAAAAAATAGATTGAGTTAGTACATCATCTCATACTAGATAAAATATTAAAACTTATATAGACAATTTGATAGAATATTTTGATTGCTTTTTAAAATTGAAGCAAACCGAAGGAAATTGTATATATAAGTTTTAATACTTTATACTATAGTTTTTGGATCGGTTTTGTGGTTTTGGTTTTGATTAAAATGAAGATTTCCAAGTACAGGAATGCTAGCAACACTCTCTCTGGTACTCACTCTCTTATTGATTTAAATCATTGTGAGTCTACACTTTGAAAATTAAACCCACACAAAATGGTAGGATATACATTGATTTTACCCAATAGAAAATTAAGTGCTAAAGAGTGTTAAAAAGTGAATGTTGCTAGCATTTCTATTCCCGGCTAAGAGCATACAATATTATGCAATTAAGTCTACAGCAAATAAAATATTTCGCAATAGTGTTTTTTTTCTCCTTCTATCAACGGAGATTTACATAGATGTGTTTAAACAATTTGCAAATATTACCCCATTTCCCATCCGTGTTTTTTCTTTCTTCAGGTAGTCTGGAGGCTAGAGCTCGCACGTTTTAAATGTGAAGAAGTGAGGTGTTTGTGGTTCAAACCTCAGTCCCTATATGCAATATTCCTACCAACTGAGTTAAGCTCACAGAGATCTCATAGTGTTTTTTTATATGACTATAATCTTATTCGGATGTTCGGATGTTGTTTCACAATTTTAATAAAAAAATATTATTTTTCAATAAAATGAAAGTCAACAAAGGATATATCACAAAATTACACAATATTTTTCAAAAAAATCTTGTATTGGATGGAATTGCATTTATTTTAAATTTGTGTCAAGAGACAAGACCCACATGGTACATGTGTTGGGAGTCTGCGAGCATCAGACAAGTACAAGATGATGCTCTATTGTACAAAGAAAAAGACATCATCACATTCACACCATCAGACATGAATTAAGCATATGATTTATCTCTATTGTGAATCAAATATTTTACCCATTTATAAATAGATGTGAGACGAATATAAAGATGACATAACTTAATTCCACTAACGATTATGATTACGTACACACACCTTAACTTAATATTGAACCATATATAAGTAACATTTAATAAACAAAACAAAACAAAACAAAAAAACCCGGTTCAATATAAATATATGATAGTATAAGCTAGTGAACCAACCGAACCGGTTTGGTTCAATCAAGCACCAGGAGCTGCATCCTTAACCTTACTCTGCAAATAACCACCATATTCTCTTGCATAATCTTTAACATGAGAAGCAGTATCATAAAGCCGGTTCCTTGCATAATCAACCCGGTCCGAACCGGGAGGATGAAGACCTCTAAAGTAACGGTAGAACCAAGAGGAAGCAGCTACAGCAACAACACCAAATCCACACATGGACAAGAATCCAGCTGCAAGGAGGAAGAGAAAGGTACCAGCTGGGACCCATATTGGGCTTGAAACGATGATCAATGGGGAGAAGAAGATGAGGGAGACGACGGTGGCGGCGACGGTTAGACCGGTAAGGAGGAGGAAAATGGATCCAGTGACGAGTAGGGTTAAGAGACCTGCAAGCTGGGTTGAGTTTGGGGAGTGGAGATTGTCTTGAAGCTTTCTTAGAAATGTGGGTGAGGTTTGGTTATGATCCGCCATTGGAAATGTGATTTGTTTGAGAGAGAATGAAAAAGTGAATAATGAAGAGTGAAGTTTGTGAGTGAAATTTAATAATAAAGGGACAGGTGTGGGGTTGTTTTGGTGACATGCAAGTTGTGTACGTGGAAGGAATAGAGGTGGGAAATGGGGTTTTGTTTAGGTTCCCTCATATCAGGTGGATCATTGCTGTCACACTCTGACTTTTTCTTTTTCATGTATTGGCATCAATAGGAACCGTGAAAAAAATAAAGAGCATTTATTTATAGTTTTGCATCTCTAAGTATGTGGATCAACTTCAATAAGGAACCAAAATATTACAATGAGACGACATTTCTGGCAGGACCAGTTTGTCTTATAGCATGTCATTCGGTTCATTGTTTTTTTTCTAAGCGAAATCAAGCTCCGTTTTACTCAAGCCAGTTTAAATTAAATTATTAAAAAATATAAATTTTGTAGGTTAATGTCTGTGTACTGTAGAGTCCATATATGAGATGGCTGTGTAATGACAAACCAATAATATCTTATTGTGAAAGCAATATATATTCTTATAATACAACAAAACGTCATGTAAAATCACAGTAAATACTTCATACCTTAATAATACCATGAAACTAGTTTGGAGGGAATTGGAAAAAGTGCACCTTTCGTATATGTGCATTAATAAGTTCTTCAACGAAGATTAGTCCTGACGATAAATACTTCGCTTTTATTGACATGGTTATAAAAAATATATATAGTACAATGAAATTATGAGTGTGTGTTATTTAATGTATATTGTGGCATGAAATGTTGACAAGTTTACACTCAAGTTTTAACTAATAGATTGTCTTTTAATTCTCTACTTTTGATAACTTTCACTATATATCTCTTGACCTACTTATGTTTCATCTAAACAATTTATTTTAGTCATTACCATTTCTCCTAAATGCGTTAAAGTTGCCAAATTACAAAGTTAGAGAATCCATTTCCAAGTTTTGATGGTAGAGCTATGAGGGACTGAGTCATCAATTAGCACTTGTTACACAATATTTCGTTTAATTCTCTATTTTTTTTCTAATAATAATTGTCTTTTGAATAGTGAAATATCGAGTTAAGCTTGTTTTAAGCAACCTTGGTGATTCAAATATCTCAACAAACATCTGCATAATGATGGGATTGTATGAAAGTAAATACCTTTTAAACTCAGTATATGTTTGTATTGGTGTTCACATAAATATCATACAGGCGCACAGAGAGTTCCATCATCAAGAAGCATATTTGATATTTCTCTAGGTTAGTAATTTGCAGAATTCAGAACTGTACAGCATAATGCATTATATTAATATAATACATCAATAAAAAAAAAATTGTTAAGAAAAAAACAGTTTACTTATCTAAGTTGTGAAAATGAGCCAAAGTCAAGATATAACTAGAAATGACAAGTAATGTTGAATGTTAGTTAAGCTGTCACCCTTCAGTGCTGACATATTCTATCATTTATTTTTGCTTCTTCTCAGAACTTGAAGGGCTATTATCTGTTGCAGAAGCAGCTGCTAGTTCCATCAACCTCTCGTAGTCTATCTCGGTCGACTTAAACTTGAACTTGATGCCAACCTGAATCCACGACTTGATACAAATAATAGCTTGTGTGCTATCATGCTGCATACAAAAACGTTGCTTGTCAATTTCATCCCCCTTGCCACAGAAAAGTTCTTCAGGCACAACCGAAGTTGCCTGCACAGCCAAGAAATCTCTAGCCATCACAGACAGTCGAGGGTAGCGCGTACTGTTTACCTTCCACCACTCTAGAACATCGGTTGCTATAGGAGCTGGGGCCTCTGATAAGTACTGTGTAAGCTCGTCAGTGGCAGAACTCATGTTTGTCCTACGTTTTTTGCGAGCTATTTCCTCGGCAAAGGAAACATTTCCCCCATCTTCATTTTCTTGTACATTGTAACCAGAACTCATGGAGGAGAAATGGTTAACAGAATAGTTTCTTATAAAATGTGTCCTTGCTTCGTCCAGAAAACTTTGCAAGTTTAAACTATCAGGGATCAGCTCTGCCTTTATTCGAGGATCTAGAATAGCGGTCATATATGTAAATATGTTGCAAACCTGATTGAAATAATTTCTAGCCTTTTTAGCCATTTCTTCTGCAGCACTTTTTAGCCATTCTGGGATGGGACATGACTCTCTGCAGGTAGCAATTGTTTCTGAAATGTGATCCATGAAGAAAAGGACAAGCCCAACTGTTGGCACATTGCTCGTGCAGAGGTCGTTTGTCGTCTTGTAGAATGGCTCAAGATATTGATGCATGATGTTAACCACACTTTTTTCAGAAGGGCTCAGCAGTATCCTACTGCCTAGTGTCTCCTCATATTTATGAATAACCGAATCCACTGATTTACCAGCCTGCATCACCAAAAATATCCATTGATTTACACTGTCCATTCCTTCTAATTTTGAATTTGAGTGCATGTGAGAGTGCGAAATGTGATGCATCATAAGATATCTTAATATACAAGACTCCTTCACATGCTACAAGAATGTAATACATAACACAGTTTAAATCAAGTGCTCCAATCAGACAAACACCAACACACAGGCTGAATCCATTAGAAAACACAAAATTACAGTACTTTTCAGACAAGTGTTGATATGAAAAATTTCAGGCATGAAAATCATTTCAATTCCAAGTTTTTTCTTGTAAAATATTGGCACTGCAATGCTAACAGTTATTTGAGAAAAAAGTTGCCATAGTTAATTTTCTGGATGATTCTTATGTTCAACATAAAGCTAATTAAAGAGATACCTTGCGAACAAGATCAAGCATTTGGTAGTTTCCACTCCACCTTGTTGAAACATCAAGAGGAAACTTCCAAGTCCCTTCTTGATAAGCTGTAGATATTTGAATAAAATCCTCAGAGGTTACTGGTGAGGCATTTAGCTCTATTACAAATTCTCGGATCTTTGAAATTACTTGTTTGGCAGATCTCAATCCATCAACTATTATCAGGTTCAAAGTTCGAGCAGCGCAGGGAATGTAACAGAACGGTCCTATTTTCTGACCATCCAAGTCCTCTTTCAGAGTATGACAGGCATGTATGGCACTTGAACTATTATCATGGGTACATGACAGGACTCTGCTTTCAATATTGTAAAATTTAAGAACTTTCACGAGGCAATGATAGATTTCCGCACCTCCACACGGATAGGGTACGCGACAGATATCAAGAAGCAACTTCTGGAAGCACCAGTTTTCGTCAATCCACTGACATGTTACACTCATATAGAAAATCTGTTCAAAGGAAGTCCAGAAATCAAGTGTGATGGAGAACTTAAAAGAAACCTGTTCTAACAATGCTCTTACATCTTCCCTCATGCTTCGGAAGACTTCATCAAGTATAGTTCTGTACTTGTCACTAGGCCAAATTTGTATAGACGGGTTTAGAAACTTGTAGGAATTTACGAGCCACTTCTCTTCTAGAGTTGAAGGAGGGAGAGAAGCTAAAATAAGCCACCTAATGAGTAACCAATTTAGATGATCATAATCCACCTGGTTTACTTTTCCTTGAGTCTGAGATTTCTTGATTACGACATTGGGCCGAGTTGCTGAATTGCTGACAGCTTCCCCTGTGTTATCGTATCCCGGATGGCGATTCACAAGATGCCTCCCCAAATTGCCTACATAAATAAAGGAACTTTGGTGAATGCATGTACAAAAAGCACAATCGTTAGGTAAACATCTTCATAACCAAGGATGCTACAATGTAAAACTGATCTAGCATCAAATGTCTTTGATTGATTTTTAATATCAAGGATTAATTACACATGAATAAAAGGCAAACGATCAACTATTGAAAAAAGAAAACCAACCATTAATATAGTATGAAGCACATCCTCAAACCCGGACACAGACAATAATTTGAGAAAATAGCATAATTCAGTGTAATCATATGTGTCGGACCAATACATATCCGACAACGGAACACGCCTAATCTGAGAAATATTTGTGGTTCATAGTATAGTGGATATTATAGACAATTATGTAGCATCAAGTATAGAAACCCACAAATGTAGTTACATAAAATTACTTGTATATTTTGAAATCATTAGAAGTGTCTACGTGTCAGTGTCATGTTTGATGTCTGTGTTGGTGGCTTAAGGCGACCGACACAGAATCAATACAACAACAATGAAACAAACAGCCAATTGGATGAGAAAGGTAATGCACCTGTGGCAGTGGCAATAGAATAGGTCTGTCCACAAAACTTGCATCTCCTAGTCTTTCCATCAGCAGCAGTCTCAAAGAACTTCAAATAAACAGAAGTCATAGTTTTCTTTCTTGGTTTGAGTGGTGAAGTAACAAGAATTGGTTGGTTTTCTGAAGAAGCAAGGCCATGGCCATCCATCATGGATTTATTATTAATACTATGATCTTCTGCTCAAACAAAAAATACACGATTATTGATTGAATAGAATTTACAGATATAATGTTGTCATGAAGAATGAATAGTACCTTTGTAAGTTCTGTAGTGATTTTTGTTACTATTAACACCCCAGTCCATGTAAATTGGTGATGAAAGAGAGGGAAATGGAGGGAGATGAAATTAAGCGATCTGAGCCGAGAGAGCCGCGTCGCTGCAGATCTCGTTGTTTTGCTACCACGGCTTCGCTCAAACCATAGAAAGAGAAGAAGAGAGAGAAAGCAATAAATGTGTATGAGTGAGTCGAAGTCGACCCACTTGAGTTTTTAGCCAGCTTTCTTCTACTAAGCCCAACGTGCTTTGCTTAGTCGGCTTCATTTTCTTTTTTTTTTTTAAATTTGGGGTTATGTTATATATTACACCCCCATTTCTCTTTTCTCCACTTCCCCAATATTAGCTCCATTTATTTTTATCTTGTAAAATGTATGTATATTTTAACTTGCTAATAAGAAGATGTAATGAAGAGAAAATGAAATGCTAGTTTGAGATGATGCATTTTAATGAAAACAATCTTATAGTGTTTTCATATATATTTCAAAAAAAACATATGCACAGTTTGTTTACATCAAGAGTCTAGTGCCTCACAGAAAGCAATTAAAATTAACACAGTTTAAAAAAGAAATACATAAAATAGTTTCACAAGCCTAATGTTTATGTTTACTTTAAAGTTTTGTTTTTTCACTTTCTGTTTAATCGGAGGGAGGAGAACTACTATCTTCACTGTCGTGTTGTTTTCTTTAAAGTACACTGCAGTGTTGTTATTTTCTTTCTCCAAATGTTGTCATCTCAGTTTTAATTTCAAGAGCTGATGTTCTAATTTTGAAGACTTTTATATTTGTAGGTGAAACAAGAGATTATTTAAGGCAAATTGTAAATCTTTTATTTATTGTTTTATAGATAAGCCATTGAATTAACACACTAGACAAACAAAAGAAGATTACAATCACTCTTTAAAAAAAAAAGTCGAATAAAGCACTGACATTTATTAAAAGAAATAACAAAAAATGAATCTTGATGCCCTTGGAGAGTAACTAATCCGCATAAGAATTAGATTCATGGAAGCAAAGGGAAATCGAGATATTCCAGTTGAAAGATTAAATTACAAGACATTCTATAATTAAATAAATCGTTTTGACAAAAAAAGTAAATAAATTGCTATTACAATTTGAAAAGATTAAATTACTACACTCATAATTTCGAGAGTCCGTGCACTGATTTACTCTATAACCTCATTGGAGTCATTCGGGGAGAATGCAACTCCTGCAAAGAGTAACATCAATGCAAGGTCATCCGACATACGCAAGATGTTTGTTACAAAAATAATTATCTTGCACAAATTGATTGAGGACACAATATTATCAAACGTAACTTCATCTCAATTCCCAGAAAAGGAGGAGAGAAAAAAACTTTCATCTAAAAAAATGGACTAGATTCCCAGAAAATGAGCTTCTATTTTGGACTTCAAAATTTCAAATGTACAGGCATATTAAGGGCAAAAAAGCTAGACTAGATTGTTTGCATGTTATTGTAGACCAACTCTGTCGTGGTATATAGAAAGAATTTTTACAATCCTATTCAGTTCAATAACATAACATAAGCAACAATTTGTTCAGAAAAAAGTTTAACAAGCTCTTGGGGCAAAGCAGCATCACATAGCCATAACTTTCAAGACTGGCATCCAGAGTTTTGAATAGAATGAAAGGTTGGTCCAAGAGCAAAAGTTCTTTTCGGAAAATGAAATACTTGCACTGTCACAAGTTTGCCACTATAACATGCAAGAAAGTTGATTTATATAGTTCTTGTGTTACAAAGTACAAAAGCAAGATCACTTAGATCAAGAGTTTGTAACATGACAAACATCTCTAACAATTCCAAATTTGTGGTAAAACTCCAGAATATAATTACAAAATAAAAAAAATTCTCCATTGCCAACTGAATCCATGTTCCTATTTGAAGCATAAAATTTAATAATAGCCAACTGCTCTCAGGTCATTTTGTTGTGTCTGTTGCTTAGGATCATCACCAGGACCTAAAAATACAACACGACCTAGGGAAAACAGGAACTTATATTGCATTAGGTCAAAGGCATCTTATTCTAAAACAATCTTTTCTCATATGCCAAAGGTTATTTAAAAACCATAAGCAACAAAAGATCTTCAACCAGATAATCCATACATGAATACTACAAATATTATGCCAATGAAAAGTACTAACAATACTTACTCTAACATTCTCTTTCTATCTCTCTCTTATTGGATGAAAGTCATGTGGGTTCTACTACATTATTTGGGACCCATTTTCAAAATGATGAGACCTACATGAATTTCACTCAATAATAGAAAGTTGGAAAAAATGTTAAAGAGTGAGAGGTGCTAGAACTCCTTTTATGCCAACATGAATTTCACTCAATAAGAGTGTTGGAAAAAATGTTAAGAGTGAAAGGAAACCATGTTTCAATTTTGGAAAACGAGGAAAAACAGAGAAATGACTAGTACAGATCAGCCATGGTTACAAAGTTTAACAAGTTTGCTAAATGAGCCAAGCTTGAGCTTTCTTAGTTCAACTCATTGGCATGTGAACCAAGCAAGCACTGGAACACACAACATGCACGAGAAGAGATCATTTTCTGTAAGTAAAAACATTCTTAAATTTCTAAACTTAATATAAAATGTTATTTGTATTGATTCAGCCTTTAAATAGTAACTAACTATATAGTACATTGATTGTTTATGTCAAGCTTGCAGACATTAAATAAGAATATGAATATAATCAAATGGTTTGCATTTTTTATATTTTTTAATTTCAAAGGTGCATATCATGTGATATATTGGAAGTTGGGAGTTGTGTGTGTTTTATGAATAATAATTGAGTAATAATAGTTTATTTTAATATAAACCTGATCATAACTCGCCGAATATAAAATATTCAATGAACACAAGGCTCCATGTTGACTTATTTAGCTATGTCAACAAAAAAAAAGGGGGGGACAACCCGGTGCACTAAAGCTAACGCAGGGTCCGGGACGGGGTCCCACCATTCGGTGTATGGTACGCAGCCTTACCCTGTTTTTTCCACAAGAGGCTGTTTCCAGGACTTGAACCCGTGACCTTCTAGTCACATGACAACAACTTTACCAGTTGCACCAAGGTTACCCCTCTTAGCTATGTCAACAAGATGAGGTTAATTTCTTTTTGAGTTGAGCATGAGACACATTACTCACCAAACAATTCTAAACAGTTAGAATGATCAAGATTTGTAACCACAGTTGTTAAGGAAAATATAGTTTGCAAATCAACTCATCAGATAAGGCTTTTGGGCCTCTAGCAAATATAAAGGGACTGCTCTGTTAGACATATAAACAGAAGAATTGTGTATTCTATTTTCCTTGCCTTATCAGTTTATAAGGCTCTGTTTGGGAGTTTGGAAGAGAGGGGAGGGGAGGGTTTTGGAGGGGATGAGTTTAGTGGAAAAAATAGAGAAATCGTTCAAAAAAATTGAGAGAATGGTTTTGTAGAGAATGATAAATAAGTACTTATGATTAATGTATTTTTAACTTTGAAAGTATTATAACAATATAGATTAGACTTGAAAAACTCACCCAAACCCCAAAAATCCTCCGAACTCCTCCAATTTCCAATATAATTTTTTGGTTCCTCCAAATTAAAGGGGTTTTGTATTATGAACAAAACTAAACCTCTCAAAACCCTCCACTCTCATATCTCTCCATTCTTTTCACTTCTTCCTTCCTTTTTTTACAAACCCTCCCCTCCCCTCAAAACTCCCAAACAGAGCCTAAGGAGGATATTTTTTTATAGATTTTTCAATATTAAATAGCCAATATATAATAGCATACAATTGATTGAGCTGTAGGTGTGTGTAGGGAGGGGGGTAAACAGCTTAAGTCATCTCTTACTCTATAAGTGCTTTTACATAAGCTATTTCTATAACAAAAGATAAAATATAGTCAAACTGTTTTTATATAAGCTATAAGTTGTTTCCATAGTGGTTGTTTGTTTCTACGTCAAAATGGAAGCTAGGAAATGTAGCTTCTTAAAATCACAACCAAATGTGCAATGGGAAGCAATTTTGGTTTTAGAAAAGCTAAACCAAACATAAGCAGCTATTATAGAAAACTTATGAAAATGAACCAAAGACGGCTTATGGAGATGTCATAAGTCAATGCAAACATACCCTAAATGAAATACCATTGCAAAAGCTACGTAGTGGAAGATTAACTAGTTCAACACATTAAAAGAAACCCTAATAAGCATTTAAAGAGTTAGTTAAGTTACCATTTCGACGAACAGCAACTTCTCGAACCCGACGAACAAGACCAGTAACAGGATCAGAAAACACTTTAGTCTCGAGATTTCCTTCAACATACAAAGTTGAACCAGGAAGAACATTCTTCATCAAAAGATTCCCCAATCTCTCTGGATAAACAGTAACCCTATGCCACTGAACAGCACATCGATTAGCATATTCCCTAGGGTTTTCATGATCCAATGGTCTTCGATTATTGCGAATTCCTCCGGTTCCGATTGAAAGCAGAGTAACCACAGTTCCACTTTTGAGTTTCTTCTGCAACGGTTTTTGTCCAGCTTTACCTACCAAAATCGCCTACACAAACACAAAACACAGTTTCAATCTCAATAATAATCACAAATAAAAATGAAATCATGATTGGAAAATGGATTACCCTGTAAACGCCGGGATCGAGGCCGTTTTCGAGGGGTCGATCGAAGAAGGTTCTTTCGGTTTGCTCGGGTGAGGGAGAAGGAGCTGCTGAGTCAGCATCGTCGGAATCGGAAAGGGAGGTGGTGGTGGTGCAGAAGCGGAGAGGAATGTGGCGGTGGTGGTGTAGAGGTGGAGGGGGTGTGGAAAGCAAAGAGCGATAGAGGGTGGTTGTTCTTGAGATTGAAAATTTTGCCATTCCAATTGAGTTCTGCATTCTGCGCTTAAACCCTACACACTTGTTTTCACTTGACTAAACCCTTTTGTTATGAGGAGAAAATGACAAATAGTTACAGGAGTTTTTGCTATTTTTATTTTATTCATTCATTTTTTGACATCATCTAAATGGAATAAATTTTTCTTGTGAGAAATAAAAAACAACAAAGATTATCAACAATTGATTAATGGATTATTTGTTTTTAGACCTTCCAAGTATCTAATTGTACAATACCTAACAGTCAATATTCAAATAAAGGGTTTAAGATTATATAAGATGATTGAGCTGTAGAGGTAAAGTAGCTCTTAGAATGGATACATTGACCAAACCAACACCTAGTTCATAGAAGCTCAAACTCAATAAGAGTATTTTTATGGTTCCTTAATCTTAATAAACATGTTATTGTTACTTGGGTTGGGTGTGTTATTGTGTGATAAAAAGAAGTGTACAGGGATTTGAAAACCTTTACCTTTAGGTGGGAAATAGAGTGATTTTAGCCAAAAATTTGGATAAAATAGAGGAGACAATGAAATTTAAAATGGAGGGATAATGCCAGAGAAAACAAACTAATAAAGAACTATTGAGAAGGGTAGACAAATGAGAGTTACAGGATCCAACTCCATGCTAAAAATTTGGATCATCTACCTTTTAGGCAAGAAATATAATGATTGTAGGCAAAATTTGGATAAAATAAAAGAGAAGTTAATGTTTGAAATGGAGGGGAAACATGAGATAAAGCAAACCGATAGATAGATAGCGAGAGAAAAAATAGAGAAAGGTAGATAAATAAAAGTGACAGTATCCTATGTCCAAAATTTGATCATCTACCTTTTAGGTATGAATTATAGAGTGACTTTAGACAAAATTTGGTTAAAATAAGAGAGATGATGATGTTTAAAATGTAGAGAAAAAAATGTGAGAGAAGACGGATCAAGAAAAATAGAGAGAAAGGAAGATATGTAAAAATTGGAGAAAAAATATTGTAGTGATTTAAATAATAAACACTTAGTGTTTTGTTATTAGCAATCAACATCAGCTTAAAATAGATCATAGCCACAAGCAAGGCCAACATTAAAATTTAGATTTATATGTCATAACAAAATTTAGATTTTGAAAGATCATGAAGGGGTGTTGTTTTTTTATGTTAAAATGGTGTTTAAGAACATATCAACATGTGGTTTGGTCGTTCTCAATACCCATGCCAAGTTTTGGACTGAATTAACTTATTTTCTAGTAAGAAGCCAGTTAGACAAGGATTAAGGCTGCGTTTGGTTCTAGAGAAAGAAGGTGGAAGGAAAGCAGGAAGGAAAGAAAGTTCAAAGAAAAATGTGTTTCCATCGTTTGGATGTTCTGTCAGAGAGGAAAGTAAGTGTAATGATTGTGTAGTTTAGGTGGGTCCCACGTTAAAAAACTTTCCTCCCTAAAATGAGAAGAAAGCATGAAACGAGAATCTAATGTGGAGAAATGACAATATGGCCCTCACTCTTTGAAGTATATCCACACATGCTTATTTGCTAAAAATTCATTCACGTCAATCTCTAGGCACCTATTGTTTAAAATTTATTTAATTTCATACTGTTACTTTTTTAGGCAATATCATCCTTTTGTTTATGAAAATCACTATTTTATTTTTTTTAAGGGAAAATCACTAATTTATATTATTTCATTTTAATGCAGGGCATTTTTGTCATTTGATATGTATATATATCTTTCTTTCCTTTTGGTTTCTTCTCACTTTCATTTATACCAAACAACTAAAAAATCATCTCACTTTCCATTCACTTTCATTCCTTCAACAATCTTTCTTCTTACTATCTTTCCTTTCACTTTCTTTGATCATCCAAACATACCCTAAATGTTGGTTTGTTAGTGGAAAAAATCATCAATGAATATGAATTTGGAACTAATAACGAGGTGTTAAATGTTAATGGAAGCTAATGGTATAGACTGTATAGTCTAAGTCAAGTTAGATGAATTTATTAGCCCAAAAAGAAGATTTAGACAGCCAATCGGCCTAACAGTAGGTTTTGAAATAATGAATACAGTTTACAAAAACCAAATAAAAGAGTTTTATTTTAAAAAAAATGTAAAATTACCCATTTGGTTCGGGTTCGGGTTAGAATCTTCTCCATTTATAACTTTCTCCATTTTTTTATTCAAAGAGATAAAGACACACAAAAGTAAAAAATAATTAATGATGATGGGATCCACTTAATGTTGGGATCCACCACCTATTTTTTGTGTCTATCTCTTTGCAAATTGCATCTTCCATTTACTTTTTGAAATGGAGAGGATATTTACCCTTTGGTTTATAAAGTTAATCTCATCTAACAATTTTTTTCATTTATATTTTTATTTTCATGTCACTTTTGTTCTTACAATCAATTTGCATATGTATTTTTATAATTTTAATTTGATATGGACTCTACTACAATTATTCATTCTCTCGTATTTTCATATAAATTTTAAGGGTCTTATTAACAAATGCATCATTCTCAAGACAAAGTTACTTATTTAAACTTCTTAACTAATGCCTAAGAGCATTTGTTAGCAACATGATGGTTGAAAATTCATACGCAAAACGACAAAAAATGACATAAGAAAACAAAGGACGAAAATTAGATAAATGTAAAAAATATTTCTTTTATTTATTTTTAATTAAACTAAAAATAGTGGTGAACATGGAATGTGGATTGTTTTTAGCCGTTGGATTAAATCATAATAAAAAAGTGGAATTTGTTTCTTCTTCACATACTTACCTACCCAGCGACTCCTCGTCAGAATTGTAATTTGATAACTCTACTACCGAAACTCTTGACAGGTTTTCCTTTTCTTTTCAATGTTAATTGGGTTATGCGCTTCAAATCAAAATTAGCTATATTAAATCTCACTTTGGTTGCCTCCAATTTCAAAGCTCACATTTTTGTATCTCATTCCAGGTAACAACTTCATCATATGTTTCCGTAGATTCATTTAGATGCTCTTGGCAACATTGCTGTCTATATCTTCTCAAGTTACGACAGATTGAGAGTATTTTCCTCAGTTTTTGTTTCTTTTCAATTATTCGTTTGAGGTTTCTGTCTGTTGTTGTTTGGTGGTAACTATGTCATTGTCCTTTTTTTACCATCATCTTATGCTCTGGGATGCAGTTTATTTTAATCAAATTTTCATTTTGCTTCTTAAAAAAAAAGAAGAAATGTTATACTTATGATTTTAACATTGATGTCTTTATTTTCATGTGTAAGATCATAATTATGAATTAAGTTATGTAATTTTCCACCACGGACTTAGGACCTGGATTGGATACATCACTGTGGGTACAGTGTGATGAGTCCAGGGGGTTTGCATACAATTTATGATGATGGTTGGTGTTTTTGGCGAATAAATATGCAGGTAGATTTTCATGGATACTGAAGATTTGGGGCAAACCCTTGAAGCACAAGTCAAAGCCTTTTTTGATTCTGCTCCTCCTTTGCACAACAGTCATGAAATAACTCAAAAATTGAATCAATTCATTCAACGTAATTCTTCATCATCAGCTGATTTATACATCTTTCAAATCTCCATATTTCTTTTCGTGTTATTTCCATTCTAATTCTAAATGATTTGTGTGGTTTTTCGACCTCAGAAAATGGGGAAGCTAGGAAAATTGTTTGTGTAACTTCTGGCGGTACCACTGCTCCATTGGAGCAACGGTGCGTCCGCTATGTCGACAACTTTAGTTCAGGTCATAGAGGGGCCACATCCACCGAGTATGATGAACTTGCCTTGTTCTTTTTGAAATAAACTTAGAAAATTTTCAATTCTATTATCTTGAGAGTAACAGGTTGGCGGTTACTTTGCAGGTACTTTCTGAAGGCTGGATATGCTGTTATCTTTCTATACCGGAGGTAAATTTCTGGTCCTGCAATTAGCCTTTTCTTTAGTTTGATTTGTTAATTTTTTTTAAGAAGTGCTTGATGTGTTAATTACCAATGAATATTTATGCAGGGGAAGTTTCCAGCCATTTTGCAGATCCCTTCCCGAGGATCCCTTACTTGAATGCTTCGAGCCCACCAGCGACTTAAACATTCAAGGTTTTCAGTTTCTGCATTCTCCCGTTTCACGCAATAAAAAGATAAAGAGGCTAATGCCGTAAATCATACAAACATTTGTACATATTAGGACACTATTTTTTTTTTAAAAGAGCAAAAGAACTTGTATTGATTAAACTATTCAAAGCACAAGGTGTGCCAAGAATAAAAAGGGCAGCATTTACATTAACATTGTACTTGATATCTGGATAGATAATATTTGACAATGCATGTTATTCATGTTGTATGGTATGATGATATTAAGTGTCTCATGAGCAAATATTCTTCTAGACGAGTCTTACACTTTATGATGGTTCCTCAAAGGCTAACCAATGTGTGTCTATGTACTTTCTTCATACAGTATTATTTTTTCCTAATCAGATGAAGACTAGTCAAAGATTTATACTTCATTGGCTATTTTGTGACTTAATTAATATATCTACTTCATTTTTTTCCCTTTTTATTTCTATTTATATTTTACAAAATCAACCAGGGTTATCTTGAATTTGCTGAATTATGTTTTTTTTAATTTTTTTTTTTATTTCAGTTCAGAAGGATTATTCTGAAGCAGTGAAGAATGCTATAGTCGATCATCACACTGTATGATTTGTAGATTGAATTTTGTGCTTTACACATTTATCTTCTTTTTTGTCTATCTAATTTTATGTTGTCTCCTCTTTATAATTGTACATTAGCTTTAGCTTATTCAAATGTAATTATAGCCTCATTGTGGTTTTCATTCCACTGCAGGCAGTAGCAGGCGGTCACTTGTTAAAACTTCCTTTCAGCACCATCTTTGAATATCTTCAGGTTAGTTTAGCCTATGCTTGTAAATTGTAAGCCTTGTTTGGTGCAACAGATAAGGACATTTGAATCTCCTATATGGTATTTAATATTTTTTCTTTGTTTATCCGAGTGATTACTGCAATCAACCATGGGGGTGGATTAAATTATTGTGCTTTTTATTTCATGTGTTTGCCATATTACAAAATAGAGCTACTTGTTTTATGTAAATTATAATTGTAGGTATTTAAAATAGTAGATTTTCCTGCACTAATTAGTCGGTGCTAATTGCCTTCTGTTTTGCAGATGTTGCAGATAATTGGAATGTCAACGAGGTGTATTGGCCCACGTGCAATGTTTTATCTTGCTGCTGCAGTATCTGACTACTATGTTCCTTGGAAAGATATGGTATATATGATATGTTGGTTCTTAGTTCCATGAAAGTTTTGATGCCATATGACTTTAATCTCGGCTAAAATGAATATTTATCGGTTAAGGATAAGAGATATATCATTTAAAGAAATTTTCAGCATTATTCATGTCAGAGATGGAATTTGTTTCTTGTGTAAATACAGATAATGTCACGTAAGTTTATAAGTCTTGCTTCTATTTCAGTAAACATGAAATGAAATGTAAGAAGGTGACTTATGTTCTGTCTAGTAGTAATACTTGTAATGCAATGGCTTTTTCTTTTTTGTTGATGAAATGTAATGCAATAGCTTTTAAGACTTGCCTCTATTTTCTTATGGCATGTTAATCTTGCAGGTGGAGCACAAAATTCAGTCAGGATCTCACCTCTTGGACGTGAAACTTGTACAAGTGCCAAAAATGTTGTCGGTGCTTAGGAAAGATTGGGCTCCTCTGGCATTCTGCGTATCTTTCAAGGTATTGATGGTATTTGTTAGACACTGAATTCTATATGGATATTTACCAATTTGATAGACACTGAATTGCACTTATTAACATAGCAATACTATCTTGATACGGAAATTTGAGAGTTTTGATCAAAGAACATGGCTGAAAATTATTTCAGTTTGAATCTACATGTGATGACACCTTACATATCATCAAGTACCCTTTCCACACTTACAGAATAATAAACTAAAATACATAGATCTAATTTTCTAAAAGAACTGCATTATCTGTGTTTTCCACCGAGGATATTTAGAAATTAACATGAACTATTTGAGATCTAAAATAGCATTCCACACGAGAGGATCAAAATACCTCTCGGTGGTGATCTCTGATCAGGTATTCAATTAACGAGACTAGTTTTTGTTTTGTTTCAATAGCAATCGTTCAAAAATAGAAAGTCCTGACTAATATATCCTGACACATAGATAAGAATTGCTTTCCTCCTTTGGTGACAGTTGGAGACAGATTCAAGCATTCTTCTAAATAAGGCTAATGCAGCTCTTGAAAAGTACAAGATGCATGCAGTTGTTGCAAATGAACTCTCAACTCGGAAGGAGCAAGTGCTGGTCACAACCGGTGTTGAGAAGATTACTGTTCGGCGAGACAATAGTGAGTCAGCTAATGATGTCGAAAAACCCTTGATTAAACTTCTTTCAGAGAGACATGCCACTTATATTGAGGATTCCAGTAGGTGACTCTGTAGACTGACTTTGGCTCCGACCTTTGGTTTCTTCTCCTTGTTGCAATTTTCAAGGCACTACAATTTTGGTTGTATCTTGCCATTCATTTTTAAGTGGCATTTAAAGTTATAGAATAAGAAATACAATAATGTCTTCTTTTGTGTTAAAGCCATGATTTAATTTCTTAACACTATCATTTGTTATATCTTTACAATTGTGTCAAAATAAGGGCATTATTGTTAAAATAACAATAATGTTTGATTATTTCTTTTAAATGGTTGAAACATGAATAAAAAAAATTCTTTTTTTAATGACATTCAGAAATAGAACTGAATCAGTAATAAATTGTGATCATAAATAAAAAGAAGAATTAGATAATACACATGTAAGGTCGAAAGAGAAAAGAAACGTAGTAACACCATAACCATATAACCATACCTTGACAGTTTTGGGGTATTATATTTTTGTGATTCTTGTTGTTGATCAGGGTCTCACTTATTGACAAATGATAACATTGAAGTTAATATGCATGTCATGTATGGTTTTCAAACTCTTGTGTTAACAAAACAAATTGAGTTAACTTGCTTACAAAACGTGTGTAACTCAAATAGACTCGAATATTTATAGACAGAATCACGAGTTTGAGAACAACTGAAATAGTTTTTTCTCTCGCAAAGCATGAATAAAGATAATATAATATTTTGACAAGATAAAAATAAAAATAAAAAACAACTTAGATGATTAACATAGTTCAAATACGTGATTAATTGTCCCTTGAACATAAACTCGGTTGGTAGGAACATTGCATAATATATGCAAAGATCGTAGTTAATTGTACTGAGAGAATGGCTAATGACTATGACAATATGTCACAACTCATTAAGCATCAACTAAAGGTAATTATTCATAATTTGGTATGTTCAAATATATATGAAATGTACATTTTTTTAAAGGTGTTCAAATATACATTATTTTCACGTGTTCAAAATATACACATGGAAATCATGATTAATGACAGTTGAAACTTACGGTTAATTATGTTAAGTAGATAATTAATTTTATACTAGACCTAGAACCTTCATTGAACTCATTGAATCTATAAGGTCAGAGTGTTTTGAGCTACGGTATTTCCAAATGACGGTGGAAGAAAAGCATACAAACAAGAGAAAATTGATTGATACTTCAAATTATTAATTTGGAGTTATAAAAATCTTTTAGATATTAAAATTGTCATCTTGTGTTTTAATATTGCACACGTCATATTCTGCGTACAAAATTGTGTACAATACAATTAAAAAATATTTGTATAACATTTGATGGAGAAAATGAAATGGAAGGAAACTGAGGGCTATAGTTTTTCAGTTTTAGTTCAAACACCTGAAAGGGATTGGAAATGGAAGGGATATAGAGAAGTTGAAGTTCCTCCAAAAGTTACAAAATTTGAACCATTTGTGGACTCCGTCACGATTAACTTTGAGTCAATTGATTAAATTGATATACCTCTTCAAAAAAAGATTGATTAAATTGATATATTTAAAAAAAAATCCATGTTTTTTATTTAACAGATGTTTACAAATTATATCATTCTTTGTACTATGTTTATAAAAAAGTTTTGCAATTTTTCACTCACTTGTGAACCAAGTAAAGATATATTTTCTTCCTTTTCCTCTATTAATTTGTACACCTTTTTCTCTTTATTTCCAACCAAACGTTTCTAGCACAGTGAAGTTTTAATAGGTCTATCTAATCCCAAATGCCACATTGGTGCAAAATTTGTTCTCAATTTCTAAAGGGACCCACATATAGAGTACATAAAATTCTGATATGTAACAAACAATTGTCTGCCATAGAACATAGCTATTTCCATCTTTCTTATCCACGAAATCTCTCAAGTATCCTTTATCTATTGTTATTCTATCTTTCATTTATTTTCTAAATCCCATGATAGGCTACCTAAAAAAAGGAACAACTTAATCAGAGAAATTGCAGCAGAAACACCAACATTAACCAATTCCTAAGCAGTGCCAACAATAAGTAGAGAAATGCTACAACACCCAAGAGTACTGCGAAGTTCCCCTCAACCATTCAACCCTTCATCCCATACATCAGCACCATCACATTCATCATTCCAACTATTACCAACTACACCACATTTTCCAAACCTCAACCAGCAATGCAGATTGTCGCGTAGAGAGCTCGCAATCTACAGCAACACTTGCTTGCTGCTTCTTTTGGGTAATGGATCCAGAGCAAGAGCAGAAGATGTTACCAACAGTGACAAACTAGGCGAGGATTTGACTAATACTCCCAGCTGCACTGAAAGAAAACCAACAAAACAAGTTTTCTTTGACGTATCCATTGATCGGGAACCAGTTGGTCGCATTACTATAGAGCTTTATGGAGATGATGTCCCTGCAGGAGTTGAGAGGTTTGGCAAGATTGTCAGTGGAGCTGCTGGTATAAGCTACAGAAGGAAAGAGTTTGTCAAAATCATGCCAAATTACGTCCAACATGGTGGTCTTAGATCCTATGGGGTGGATGCAGAGCTTGCTAACAAAACAGGAAGCAATTTGGCTACTGAGAAACTGGTTGAGGAATGGGAGAGAATGTATGAGAAATGTCCTGGGACTAAAAATGTGGCTGGTAGTGTAGGAATCATTGTGAGAGACCCATCAAAGCCACCTCCTAAGTTTAAACTGGTTGCAAGACTAGGGAAGCTAGAGATTGATCAAGAAGAAGTTGGAACCGATCCTAATGGGACAGAATTTGTCATTGCAACAAAGGATTCGCCGGAACTAGATGCTTCGTCTCTGGTAATTGGAAGGGTGGTAGGAGGAATGGAGGTTGTACAGAAGATTAGTCAGGTAAAAACTGTACAAGAGAACACGAGCTCTCCATATTTTAGGTGAGTATAAGTGTATAACACAAGTATTTGCTGCCATTTTAGTCAGTGACGATATCTTTATGTCCAACATGACAAGTTTGAAACAGTTTTTGAGATCTTTCTGTTTTCTGTTTCTGCTGCTATCTGCAGTTGAACCCTGTTTATTAATCATTTGTATTTATATTGTTATAACAGGGTGGCGAAGCTTATAGGAGACAAGAGGGCTGTTGTTGCAGAAAGAGGATTCAACCGCCCTTATTCCAAAGTTGTCATTACAAACTGTGGTGTAATACAGTAGCACAAAATTGTATTTCACTCTCTTCTCTAGTTGAATTTAAGTGTAAGAGAACGTATCAAACACATTCTATGACAATATCTATCGTTATCCAACTTTATTTGCCGTCTGCCACATGATTGTAAATGGGGAAAAACATATTACAGCTACCCAAAATCAAAGTAATCATGAATAACATCTAGGTGCAACAAATTACTTTCTTTTTGTTAGGAAGGGGATCCGTCCAACATCATCTTAAAAAATACCTATTGAACTATAAGTACAAAAATTACTGCTTACATGGTTTTCAAATGGAATAACATGCCAAGAAAAATGGCAGTATACAATGGTTTAGGGTTCTTCAATTAAAATTTGTCTTACACCTGGATCTAAGCTACCTATGCTCTGCACTTTGGCTCGAAATGTGAGTGAGCTTCCTTCTGCTTGTAGGTGGAGACATGAAAAGCTTTCTGATTGAACCAACAGGGTCATCTACCTGCATACACATGGTATATAGTTAGATGGTGAAACTTCTAAGACAACCGATCCACAAACAATTGGACATTAGCCGATGCTCAAAAACATGTCACAATAAAGTTGAGACAACGTGAAATATTAACATAACCAGATTATCATTCTCTTCTGCGGTTTTATGACTCGTATATAATTTAAATTCCCTTTGCATGAAACACAATGTGTTTGGTTCACGTAACATGTTGGGAAAATGAAACCCGATGAACCCCCAAACCAACCTGAATGTTGCAAGGAATTAAAGCTTTTATTATGAGCTTAATGGAAATCATGATTGTACAAGAGACTACTAAAGCAAAGGGTTAACCATTTGCAGCAAAAAAAAAAAAGGCAAAGGGTTAACCTTGACTTCTTGTTAAACAATTTAAACCTAATATATTTAGCTTTAAGATTTTTCTTCAAGTATCAATTTGTCAAAGAATAGACTCCTAGCACTTTCGTCCACGATGTTACTATCCACCATCAATTAACTGCATTGTATAATAAATAGCACATCCAACGATAAAACTTAAAAGTAATAAGACATGCAAAAAAATACCTTCATAATGGCCATAGATGATGGAGATGTATTTGGAGAATGTGGCAAATGTTCTTTTGGACGATACAGAGCAGATAATGTTTGTTTCCAACCAGGCTCTCCATCGTCTTCTGATGCAATCCAGGGGCAGAAGTGTCTGTGCTGTCTGATTGGATCAAATTCCATTGCTTTACTGGGCAGGGATGGATTCTTAAACTTACCTGGAAAGCAAAGAGAAAAGGATTCTTAAATTTTCCACTCATCATATAAATTCTCAAATCAAGAAGCAAACTACCATTCATGCTAAACATGCAACAATGCAACTGCCAATCAGAACGCATGCACATTCTAATTTCACGTTCAAATATTCCACGGAAATTATTTACGAAGGAACTATCAAATATAATACTTACCTATACTATTATGTACATCTTCGCGGTTAATGGGATTCTCTGCTCTTTCTTTGACCCCAGAAGTTTCAACACGACTGCCTTCTTTGTTTTTATGTGAAAGTGCTTCATCTTCTGCCATGTCTTTCTGCAAAGCAGTATTACAGTTAAAAATGGACTTCCAATTCCAAACAATAACTCCTAGCAACACTACTTATGATCAAGCAAAGGAACATCTGTCTTGTAACACACTAGTGTAAAAGCCCATGCTATGCATGGGAATAATGTTTTCGTTCTATATTTTTTAAATCAGATTTTGAATGATATTAAAAAGAAAACGAAGGTTGTAACATACTAGTTTTACATTTTGTTCAGTGTTATTGCAATAACTACTTGGCAATAATGTTTTTCTACAAACATCATAACCTAGTGACCCTTTGACAAGTAAAAAAATACCAACCTGAGAGCTACTAGGATCTCCTGCACATGAATTTTTCAATCCATCAGTTTCTGCTTGTACTGGCATCTTATCCTTAAAACCAGAAGGTTGTCCTGCAGAACTGGTGCCCTCTAAAACATTGTCTAACACCGAGTCATGAATGCTTGCTTGAGATCCAGTTTCACAATTTGAAATTTCTCTTATCTCAGATGACACGGGAACAAGTTGTCCAATAGAAGCATTAACCGTGGTATCAGTTTTCTCCCGGATCCTGATCTCCTGTGAATCTGACTGATTACCACCCCGATCAACAAAAAAATGATCTCTAATATCATAATCGTAAGAAAGACGAGCTTTTAAGTTCTGACCAATAATAGGCAGAGATATTATTGCTTTGAAGTTTTGCTTTGTTGGGGGAGGACCCCCTGCAATTGTCATATTTAAACCCGAAGACGTGTCCTTTGATGAATTAGCAATGTCAGACAAGGCATTATTTACCCCCTGCCTATTTTCAAGATCATTATCACCATTCACTTCTGCATATCCCACTAATCTGATAGATTCCACAGGTCGGGGAACTGTACAGAATGCCCACAATCCAACAGTGGCTCCACATAGGGAACAATCCAAAACTGCAGAATTGGGATCCATTTGCTCCCCAATAGAATGCTTGGAATTTTCATCCATTTTCGAACTTTCATTGTTGTCAGCAGAATAGACAGTGAGATTGTTATTCCTCGCATCAGAAACTACTCGAGGAGAGTATACAATAGTTGAATTTTTATGAGACTGATCTGATACATTCCTGCAATCGACTGCATAAGGTAAATAACGAAGTTCCCAACCGCATAAACTTATTAGCCTTTGAGCCTGCATAGTTAAACATACACTACCATCATTCAAAATGGGAGGAAACAAAGAAATGCTAAGATATATTAAGAGGACTTGATGAGAATAAAGCAAATGCTAACCAACCAGTGACCAACATTATTTAAAGAATCAACATCATAATATTTTATTGGAAATTGCAGTTTCTGAAAATCACCGATGCATTCAATGTTGTGACTTCCACTATAAAACTTCTATACGTAGATTGATCAATCATTGCTCTTGGTAACAATATTTAAAGAATCCAAATCATAAAGATTTTATTGGAACTTGCAGTTTTTGAAAATCACCGATGCACTCAATGTTGTGACTTCCAATATAAAACTTCTATACATAGACTGATTAACCAGTGCTCTTAGCAGGACCCATATATGTAAAACCCATTCATCAAATGCATTAAGCAATTTTATGAAAAAACCCAAAGTAAACCATTATTTAACCAATTCGAACATCAGCCAAGTATCCACTTCTTTTATGATCATGCAAGGCACCTATGATTTATTTGCAAAAGAATAGCGGTCCAAGCCAGGTTTGTTTTGGAAAGCATCCGCCTAAGCCAAAAGACATGTAATGTCTTCTAAGAATGTCAATGAAATACAATAATCTGGCAGCCAACATAGAAAGGTAAAATGGAAAATTTCTATATGGTAAGAAAGTTCCGTGTTCAATTCAACAACAACAACAACCAAGTCTTATCCCACTAAGTGGGGTCAGCTACATGGATCAGAAAGAAAAGAAAAAAACCAGTAGTTGAATTCATGGAAAAAAAAGACGATGAACAAAATTAACGTACAAATCCCAGACCAAATACCAGTAGTAGAAGAAATTTTCTCCATTGGAAAACCTGTTATTACCTGGTAATACAACTTCAGCTCCTCTTGACTACTGACATCTTCTATTCCAAAATTTTCGGCAGAACCATTTCCACACTCCTGCATCAACGATTGTCCAAGAAAGTCATCCATATACGGGCTTTGCATGTGGTCTAGTGCAGAAGATGCAATACGTGGAAGAGTTGACAATTCCAACAGAGCAGAGCAACGTTCTCTGAAATTATCAACCAATACTGGAGGAGATGTGGGAGGAAATCGTGCCAGTGTTTCACTGCAGGCATTGTCAATCCATGGACAAAGTAATTTATGTCCATTATCCAATTTTAAGCTGAAGACCAAGGCTGCCTTCTCCACTGTGTAAAACCATTCTGGTTAGAAAATTCGTACAATTGTTCATTTTTGTGAATTATTTTGAAAAGAACAATGCCATACCCTGGTGGTGATTCCAAGAAGCTGGTGTAGAGAACAAAAGACGTGCTCCACATTCTTCACAGGCTATGGTGTCAACATCCACATTAATCCAGCCTCTTCTAGCACAATTGACCGCACTTACTTTCTGTAAATATAAAAAGTAAAAAATGAGCCTTAAAATTTGAGGGAAACAGAACGGTGGGCAACACAACGAGGTTTTTGTATGCAAATTCTCAATAGTTATACAGCCAATTCACATCGACAAAAAGAATAAAGGAGTAAGAGTTTTCGTTAATGAAGGAGATGATATGGTATGATTAAAGTGACATAAAAAATGTTAATCTTCACCAAATAAGGATAAAATTTTACTACAACAGAACCCTCTCTGTTAAAATCCCATCACTCTTCGTGAACCAAACAAAAAAAGGGTTATACCTCCACCCCTTCCCTCCTGTCATCAAACAAAATATCTACCTCTCCTGTTTGGATTGCATTGGATTATTTGAGGTTATCTACTGTCATAAGCAATTGTGAGAATGTTTGCGAAAGCTTATGGAATTTGGAACAACTTATGGCATGCCCACAAGTTGTTATCAGCTTATTTCCATAAACCCAACACGATAGCTTATGAAAACAGCTTACAAGTTACAACTTGATTTCATCTTTTGTTATTCAAATAAATATATACAGAAACACTTATATGAAATATGAAAAGTGATTACGCAATAAGTGCTTAATTAAGCTGTTGTTTGAGCCAAACAGAAATGGAGGAACAAAGTATAACAAACGAAAAAGAACCGAATTTCTGAAGATATAGAGTCAGGAATAACCTTTGGTTTAGCAAACCAAGATATAGATTTAAATGTAGCTAATCTCCTCATAAAATCAGCACGATCCCACGGTCTACACAAATGTCCTTGTGATTCTGATACTGCTGTAGCTGATGAGTACTGTTCATCCCCTCTCCTATCAACAATTGACTGAAAACCACGTTTCTTACCCCTTGAACTTGATAATTGCACCCCCGATGAACTGCAAAAACGAAACACATTATTAGGAGAACACACACATATATGAAAATGAATATGAATGTGAGGATGATTGATGAACCTTTTATCATGATTGTTGGATGAAGATTTGGAAGAATGAAAAAGCTTATCCATGATGGAACGAAACCTCTTCTCAGAATCTTGACTCATCTTTGTTTCTTCAATTCAGATTGGTTTTGAGATACACAAAAGAGAGAAAAAACAGAAACGATGATACACCTTCAGTTTCAGTTTCAGTTTCGATTCCTTCCACAAAGAGAAGAGAAGAGAAAATTAGTTTGGATTCAGTTTATACTGGGTTGGGCTTACCTTATTTTAAATTAGGGCAACATTATTTACACCACCACTATTTACACTTGCATTATTCCGTGTTGCAGAGATTTTACGCTGGGGTGGATTTTACTTGTTGATTTGAGATTAACCTTAGTTTTACCCCTAAATAAATGACCATAGCTTTTGATTTAAGATCAGATGGCCAAGATTTGTTACAATGTTTTGCTATAACAATAAGAAATCCAATTCGATATATTTCTACTATCTCGATTCATTTCTTTTCCCAAGTCATATATATACCTATGCAAACATATGTATACACATCTATTTACTACTAATAAAAAAGATAAATAAATTTTTTGGCATATCATATTTTCAATATATTCATAATTAATGGCTTGGTTGTGAAAAATAAGTCTCGGTAACTCTTCTTTAGCTGATGGTCATATATTTTTTTTGTCAAATAGTCTATTGGTTGGAATCACACACTTTAAGTGTGAAGGAGTGAAAAATTTAAAGTTTGAACCTCACCCACTACATATTATTGTCTTTGAAACTAGCAACTAAGTTGTGTATATATACGATATATGTACGATTTCACAAGAATTCATGGGGGAGCACGAGTCTCCAAGAGGTGTTCATGTACAATTCAAATGGTTGCATAACATCTACATGTGTGAGTGTGCACATGCAAATGGACATTGAGCATTTGTTGCAAAACCACATTTTTTTTCTTTGGCACTGCCGTAAATGCAAACAAGAAATGCCACACATGTCGACTTGGCCTAGTTGAAGCATGTCAACGATCTTAAGATATGCGCAAATAAGGAGAGAATTTGAAGTTCGAATGTCGACCCTTATATGACACAATATCTTTGTCAATTGAGCTATGCTCATTAAACAAATTATTGTTGCTTTTACATAAATGTTCATAAACAAATTATCTATATATCATGTGTTTTTTAGTAGGATAATTCTAATTGAGAAAATTTAGAAATGGCTTCCCCATATTCATCCCAATTCCCTCCAATCTTCTCTTTTTTTACTTTCTACTTTAATTTCAACTCCAACAAATTAATCGTTCATATAAATTGATTGATACTTTTTCGATGTTTTATCGTTTCCGTATTTTATAGTTTTAAACATACGAAGTATTTGTCTTTAAATTCCTATATTTCGTGTTTATTTTCTATTCAAGTGTGGAATCTCATAACATTTTTTTTATCACAGATTTATCTATAAGATCTCTCTTCTTTTTTTCCTATCCCTTTTTAGTTTGCAAATTGTTTTAGCGGTGTTTGTGATCCAACTAAACTTATTCCAATCAAAATTTAAATTCTACTCGTAATAGCAATTTTCTATTGTTAAATTATGTGCATGTAACATATTTTTCCTTAATATTTTAATCGCTAAAAATTTTGGTTGAAATTTAACCCATTTTATAATTTGAAGGGACCGGTATCTTTTGATAACGGAGTCCACTTTTCCTTTTCTTTCTTTTTGATCTGAATGAAAACTATGTAGTGTTATGTTATGTTCCATTCACTATTTGTACAATTGTCATCAACCTTGTTGGTATATATCTCATGCAACTTGAATGTTTCAAGAGTGTTATTTGTGTTTTGTTGGGGGTGGACCGGAGATTACCATGTTTAGATTCATTAATTTTGTCAAAAAAATGTTTAGATGCATTAATTATTTTCAGCGGCCAATGAATAGTTGCGTCAAACAATCCCAATGAATAGAAATAAAAATTGAAAAATTCATGAAAATGATTTTTTTTAGTAAAGTTAACACTATAACATCAAAAATGTAATAAGTAACACCCCACTGTTTGTACAATGACATCAAAAGTTCAGTCCTCATAGTATCATCAATTCATCAGATTAATAAGACTACACTTAATCTAATTTTATCCTACCTTGGTATAAGCGTAAACCCCACAAAGTGTAACACTTAAGACCATCACATAATATCATCAACTCTGTTTGTATGTTAAAGATTCCAACCATAAAATAGTACCTGTAAGCCCAAGATGTTGCAAGCATTACTAGATGAATTACTATTGATCATTAATCAGTGATCAACAATTTTAAAATGAATCAAACATTAAGATCAAAATTAATTTTTTCAAAAAAGTCAGTTTCCTGATTGCACCGTAGAAGCTCCCATAAAAATTACATAAACTTTAAAATGAGAAGAGAATAAATATTCATCCATGCTTCAGTCAGATTTTCTTCTCTCTTTTCAATAGCAAAATTAAAACCAGATATATCTATAGTTTTGATGTGACAATTATGTTGTAAGCTCAAGCTTACTAACCTATTTAACAAAAAAAAAATGATATAAACACATTGAGATTATGATATTAGCTCGTAGGAATTAATAACTTGTCAAGTAATCACTCAAATCACTGTTATAAAACAAATTCTACTTTTTAGATTAATTAATGTACCAGGTTTATATATAAATCCGATACATCAGTTAATTAATGAATTTAAAAAGTAGTTTTTAGCTTATAATAGTGATTGGAAAGGGTAATAATTAACATATCATGACGCGTCATAAAATTTCTACTGCAAAATGGCTCGTGCAAGAAACTCAAACTTAGCAATTGTTTGATTCAACTTTTTTTATCTGTTGCCGCACTTTTGGACCTGTTTTTACCGTGCCTTTTTTTATCCTAGCTTCACTACAAACGTGGGTTGTTGCCCAAATTTTAGTTAAACGTGGAATTCCTGCGGCCAAAGCAAACACTTGCTTGCTGACTATGTTTCCGTAATCTCAACATAATCTCATGATGGTAAGATGTGATCTTTGCCTTTTTATCTTCTCTAGTTGGAGTTTATGTTCAAGGACAACAATGTAATCATAGATATTCCATCTGTTTCAAACTACATGTCGTATTTTTGCATTGTGTACTGTTTGTATAAATGCAAATATTAGCATGTAAGATATTGTTCGATTTTTATAATTTTTTTATTTTAGATAATAAAGATATTAACAGTCAAAGTTGTGCATTGACACATGTGAATTGGTTAACTGCAACATATATTTTGAACTCAAGTTTGGTTACCTTTAGAGCGAACTCCAAATTACTAGGTTTTACATCCACCGCTAATTTACACCCACCTCAAAAATACTAAAATGTAAGTTAGCAAGCTACACCCAATTATTTTTTACTAAAAAAAAAAAAACTTTAAGTCACTTTAAATTCAAGGACGGTTTTGTGAATTTCACTTTAGAGCAATGCTATTTAGTAAGAATTATTTAAGCAAGAAAGAGAAGAATCCACAAAAATAGGGGATATGATCAATTAGGTTCCGACCAACCATACATGGGGTAGGGATCGTTATTATTTAAAAGAGTTAAATGCTGCCACGTACAATTCTTGCAATTCTTGTACACAATCTCCCGTAACATTTAGCAATTTCCTTCACTTTAACTTATATGTATTTTTCGTTGCTTTGGTCATAATAGGATTCGAAGGTCCTTATTGTCATCATGATAGTATTGTTTCCTTTTTAGTTAGTTTATATTGACTTTTTATTTCACCAAAAAAAAGTTTGTATTAACTTTTCCTATGTTTAATTAACGTGATTTACATTCTTCCTTTATGACTTTATGTGAATTTTTTATACATTATGAATTTTTTTCATAATGAAGGGATGATAACGTGAAATATTGATTCTGATTTTAATTAAAGAAACCAATTTTATTTTTTTTGCGGAATGAAAGAAACCAATATGTAAGCGATGGTTTTTTTTATTTTAGTGTATTATAGAAATCGTATGAGATATCCTTCAAAAAAAAAAAAGAAATAATATTATATATCCTTAAAAAAAAAATAAAAAATCATATGAGATATATTTTTGTATGATGGAGAATCTTTCTAAAATTTTATTCATCGTTCTATATATATATATATATAGCTAAGTTGTAATACAAAATATATTTCTATATTATATATTTAAATAAGGAACAAATCCTAAAAGTATTTTAAATAGATATATAAATTATAAATCCTAATTATATCTTATTTTAAATATAAAGCTAAAATATATCTAAATGTAAAATCTTCAAAAAGATATTTAGGCGTATTATTTTCAACACTTCTCTTGACTAAATATCTTCTGTGCATCCAATTTGATCTTCAAATTGGAAATTCATCTTTCTTCTTGTTTTTCCTCCATTTTTTTTTTTTTTGCCAATATCTCCTCCATTCTTCATGTAAAAGATGAGTGTATTTCATCTAACACGTGATTATGTAGTGGTAAATCATTGATGGCTGGTTCATCTATATTTGTATGTAATACACTAATACATGAGCATATTTCACAAAACACATAAAAATGTATTCATTGTATTTTTTAGGGAAAAAAAATGTATTCATTGTTGTTTAGTTACATTGTCATGTATTGCATAAGTAATATTTCACACATAAAACACATATAGTAGTTGTTGGTTATTTACAATAGCATATAAGACATGATCATATTCAATGTATAGCACATGGAGACGTAGTAATCGGTTATTATTTAGTATAGTCTACATCTTCGTGTGTTAGATGCAGTAGTTTTGGATTTTGGCTATAACCCAATTTTCATTTAGTTTCACTTTGATATCTTCTTTTTTTTTATGTTATAATTTTTCTTCCATCATCACAGTTTCGGGTATGAACCTTGGCTCTTTTTTTTGAAGAAATCAAAATGAAATATTATAAACAACGGCGTTGAAAACTCTTCAGTACAAGGTGTACTAGAGGATCCAACCCGAGAAGCAATCAGTTACGAAGTATATATACAAGATGGAGGTCAGTCGATACCCAGACAAAGTAAAGGGTTCGACCACCAATTATGAGAACTGTAGACAAAAGTGATTTTATTAGCTTTTAACCACCACAACGAATGAAATTTAGTTTTATCTAAGAGGTGCTCAATAGATGTTTCAGTGTTATTGAACAATCTGTTGTTTCGTTCATTCCACACCAGCCAGATGCAAAGAAGCCATAATAATTGTAAGAACGAACGACGAGCCCTTGAATAACCTGTGTATAATGAGTCTGTGAACCTTGGCTCTAATACCACTGATGGACTTTTTTTTGCTTTGTTTGTATTTGTTGAGGAAATTACATTAGATATTTTTTTAAAGGAATTAGATAAAATATACTGAGAAGTATATTTATAAATTTTAATCATTGTTATATATCTTGTCAAAAAAAACAAATCATTGTTATATATAGAGAGAGGGGGTGAGAGAGAGGATACAAAACATATTTCAAACGGAAATATAAATCATAATTATATCTTATTTTAAATATAGATCTAAAATATTTTAAATCTAACATCTTCAAAAAGATATTTATGTATATTATTCACAATAATATATAAGGATGTCATAATCCTTTTTAATTATTTTTTCACTCAAATAATTATCTCTCACTTGTGTGTGGGTGTTAAAGTAGTTATTATCATTTTGTCTATCAACCAAAACAAAAGACAACCTTCTTCTAAGAAAAATATATAATTTGACGGTTTTAATTTAATTTTTGATTATTCATTTTATAAATTTCACTTATAAGATTCCTCTTTTTTTTAATAGTTATTTTCAAATTTATCACACAATGACACATTTCAATGTAATTAAAAAAACTATATTGTTTCATTTTAAAATTATTTTCAATTAACCGGTTTGATCAACTAGTTTTCAACAAATCAATTGAGTTTACTTGATATGCAACTTCATAAAAGTTTAACAAGAGTATTTAAAAAAATTAAGCAGAAAAGTTTAATTGAGCTCTAACTCTAGACCCCGCCTACTTTCCAATATCTTGAAAGAAAAAAAAAAAATCATAATATTCACTTACAAAGAAGGCATTGGATTGGGTAATCCCAAATATTATATTCACTATCGATAAGACGGACACGTGAGTGTCCGTCTTTCCGCTCTTTTTATTGTGCTAACGTTTGAAAATTATGAGTTGTGTTTTTTTAATGAAATTTTGATTTTGATTAAAACTAAGAATATAAATGTTTGTTGCTTTCAAGTTATAACAAACCAAACCAATATGATTATCTATTTCAATGACACATCCAATATAACAAGAAAATATAATCTAAATATATTTTTTTATTGACACCAACAACAATCTTTATTATAGAAAAAGTTGTTTAAGAGTGTAATTGGGATAATGAAAAGTAAGTATAAATATACTCATCTAGTTTGTTATACTTTTTAAATGATAAAAAAAAAGACATATATATATATATATATATATATATATATATATATATATATATATATATACATCTTTTTTTT
>Ga0228710_1001486_pt1 | contig 35248 bp, 25 predicted proteins | sample MedpolnodulmetaG_FD_177995 | JGI IMG/M metagenome (GOLD analysis project Ga0228710, IMG submission 177995) | Root nodule microbial communities from Medicago polymorpha collected in Santa Monica, California, United States - pink nodules | ecosystem: Host-associated > Plants > Roots > Nodule... | reverse complement strand
CATATGTTGATTATGATTGATGTGAAGCTTACCCCCAGTGGTCTGTGGTGGACCGCCTACCTATTTGTATGAATGGGTAGACGGCGTGCAGGAGTAGTTGTTGGTTGCTTGGCGAGTGCTTGGATAGTGGGAGCTATCTCCGTTATCGCTTTCTCTTGAGTCGTAGAGTAGGCTCTGATCTAGGATGTCTGTCTTTATGAGTATTCTAGATTGGTTATGCTGGATTTATGTTGTTGAGTTTTGCCCATATGTCGGGACTTGGAGATTTTTATGATGATGTATATTGATCTTATGACATGTATATTTTGGAGATGTATGACTTATATCCGCTGCGACTGTTGATGAATCTTATATATGCATGTTGTTTGAATTTTGATGTGAAGACGTAGCGTCTATTTCTTGAATATTTATATTATTCGCGTGTATTATCGCTTTAATAGAAATAGGGTGTTACATTAACCATACTCTAATTCATCATATTCAATTCATTCAACTCATTAGAAATCATCAAAACCCATGATCCAACTCAATTCATCATTTTCACCAAAATCATATAAGCTCAAGAACAAAACAATAACTTGATCACAACAACACAATTTGCAATACCCAAAGCATGAATTAGCATCAACAATATAACTCAACAACAATCTAAACATAAATTCATGAGTTCATCAACAATCACCAACAACAACATCACTTTTCATCATTTAAGCTAAAAGTTCAACATAATCATTTTAACACATAATCATCGTGAAGTTTAAGCATAATCAACAAGTTTAAGACCAATTTCACATACCCAAATTTATCACACAAACAAGAGCACGAAAATCATCATATAAATTCATCAAAACCATAATTCACAAATAATCACTTATGACTCATAATCACTTTTTGAACTTATAGCTTAATGATGAAATAATTATACCCCCCTTATCTTAGTCTTCAAAAATCATAACTATGGCTTCACTTTAGCTCCCCAAGTCTCTAGCCTCTTCTCCTCTTCAAGCTTATTTTCTCTCTAACCCTTTCTCTATTCTTCTCTTCTTTCCTCTTGTGATCTACTTTCTCTCTCTACCTCTCAAAATGTTTTGTGAAGTAAATGAATGAAAGGACCTAATTTTATCATAAGGTTCATATTTATATACCACCATCCAATTGGGTCATGTTTTATAATTGTCATAATAGGCTTAACATCCTTACTAACTTATTCCCAAAAGTTACTACTCACTTAATTCGTCAAAACACCAAATAATTACCATATCTAAATAATTATCCCAACTCACTAGTAACGTAGTAGAAATAATCATTCACCTTAAAATACTTAAACATTCTCAATTCTAGGATTACTAAAATATCCTTACTTAATAAATGACTAAAGTACCCCTTAGTCTAAAAATAACTAAAATACCCTTCTAGACCAAAAATCCACTAATCCCAAATCAAATACACACAAAGACAAATAACCACACATAAACACACATATAATAAATAATAAAATAAATCTCTATCGAAAAACGGTCTGTTACAACGTCTACTCTTCTTGATGGAAAATGCATCCACCAAGAACTTCTACTAGAATATTGAATGTTTGATTACAATCTGATTACAAGAATTCCTTGAAACTACCCCAGTTCTTCAATTCCTATGCAATCACTCCCCTAATATTCAAAACCTTTTGAAATTCGTGCTTCTTGATGTCTTTGAATCTTTAATTACCTATGCAACCCTTGATGTTCTTCACTCGAACTCTTTGATACTCCGTCCGATAATTAGATCCCCTTAAACACGAGAACTTTAGAAAGAACCCCAATACCTTTGGAGGTGGAATGAGATTATTCACTTCACTTTAGAACCTTTATCTACCTAATCAATTTCCTTGAATGAACCAACTTACAATCCCTATAGCACCCTAGCAATCTTATGACTCAAAGAACAAAGTGATTCTAAGAAAAAATGTTTAATTTTGATGAATGTATGAACAATGAGTTTTGGAGACCTAAAGAGAATATATGCAACTAGTTCATTGTAATTTGACTCGATTCATGCATGATACGATTCACAAAATCATGAAACGATTGATCCCAAGTCAGAGACTTTTGATGATAAGATTCAGGCTGTTTTGAGTCGATTCAAGTATGATACGTTTCAAAAAACCACTGAAACGGTTCACTCCAGATCAGAGACTTGTGGTGAGTCGATTCATGCTAAAATGTCTCGATTCAAAAGGCCTGGAATGCATAATTACATGCAGGCATGGTATGCAATACACAAAGTCACACAAGGAAACAAATGGACAAAGGTTGTTAGATGCTTTAACATAACTTTAAGTTATACTACCTAAAACAAACAAAAAAAATAAACAACTTTTAAGAGTCCTGATGAACATCATCAAAACAACAACACAGGCAAAGCAAGCTCGTCATTAAAACAACAACAAAGGCAAAGCAAGCTTCAACAAGTTGCACGAGAAATAAGGGAAATCATTGCCTTTTTGGAAACCGTTGAAAATGTAAGTTCTTTTGATGCTTTGTTTGTACCAGTTAATGTTCTCACAAACCCTTCTGGATATATGGATAAAAATTCTAATGTTACTGAAAATTCAATTATTGCTTCTGTCAATGTTTTGAAACCAAATGAAACTACTTCTAATTTTCATGTTGAACGTAATGATGAAACCCATGTTGAACCTAATGGCGATCTTGTTAATGAAACTCCTATGAAACCCTGTGTTGATTATGTGAGTCAAGTAGATCATGTCTCTGATAAGGTTGTTAAACCATCTAGTACACCCTATATTTTTGGTGTTTTTGTTGATGTTGAACACCATATTGATAAAATTGATCATGTTGATGTTGTTGTTATTAAACCTCCTAGAAATGTAACATGTCTTGTTCTTGAACCAATGATATACGAAATTGGCAAGTGCACCAAATTACAACAAGTAATAAAGTAGTAAGTTTATCGTTCTCCACATGGATTATCATTCAAATTAGTAACTAATAAAACTTATTTTAAAAGACAAAAGTAATTAAAAGTGAATATAATTGTAGGGTTGAATTTCCATGCCCAATGCAAGATTAGGTATTTTTGATTCATATGATTAACAACGAGTATGGTATCCTAATCCCCCCTTCGTCTTTATTGGAATTATCGTTTAAGAAACTAAACAACTTATGTGGTGCATCCTTTATTTAATGAATATCAACGGTAAAACCCATACAAAATTTCTTTAAATAACTCATGTAAGACCAACTGGAGTCGTGCCAGTGCCTACTTTAATCCTACGAAACAACCCTCAAGGTTACGCACGAAGTTAACCAATTGACGAAACATTAGGAACATGCATAATCTAATTTAAATCTCAACACAATCAAAGCATAAACTGTATAAAAACTTTAATTAATAAATTCCAACATATAAGAAGGGGCTCATCATGGAACCCTAATCAAGAGGTTTAGTTGCTCATGGAAACAAACATCATAAGAAAACAATATAAAAACATACCCTATAAAGAACAAAAGAAGGATGATTCCTGCCTTGGAAATCTGATGCTTGACCCTTGCCTTCACCGTCAAATGTTTCTGAATGAATAAAATAATGTGTAAGGGTCTCTATTTATAGCATGAGGTTGCTTAGGGTTTAAGAAAATAAAACTTGTTTTTATCCGTCGATCCAGCTTGCAAAACAATCAATGAGAGTACATAATGCCATAATCACAAGTATCATTGATGTACTTCAGAATTCTCTTCACTTGACTAAGATGACTTAATTTCACTTAGATGAGTTTTTAAAATGTGAGTTAAATTTAATAATTTGTTTAGCAAAGGTCATGGGAACAATTGAGGCTTGTTCTATTTTACTTTTTAGCGATGTGATCTCTTCTTGTAAGTTAGGACAAGCTTCGCATGTATCAATATCCTTAGACTTAGGTGTTATCGATACATCAACATTAGGTGACTCTTTGTAAGGAATTCAAAATCTTCCTTAGTTTTCAAATTTCCAACTTCTAATTTGAGAATAGTTCTCTTTTGAGAGCTAGTCTTTTTAAAGGCATTCATGGCATCTCCATGCATTTCTATGAGAAAATTTTGCAATTCATTATAATAGGGATTAAAGTCGGAGTCCAAATCACTAACCTCAAAAGGCTTCCTCTTTTGTCTTTGTTGTCCCATGAAGCATAGATAAGCAACCTCATTGTTCTCGGATTCACTTCATGTAGAGGAAGTTTCTTCATCTTCCCATGCTATGTAAGCTCTTCTTCCTTTTGACTTATCCAATGATTTGGATTTGCCTCTTGTTTTAAGTAGTTCGAAACATTCACTTTTTAGGTGACCAGATTTACCACATCCATAGCAATTTGGACATTTTCATCCTCTTGTAGTTGAGTCTTCCTAGAATTCCCCAAGTTCTTGTTACTATGCCTTAATCCATTATTTTGGATGTAGCGATTAAAGTGTCTAACAAACAGCCCCATTTCTTCTTCACTAGGTGATTCATTTTTGGAGTCGCTATCCCCATGTTTTGACAAGTTAGCCTTAGACGAGGAGGTTTTTAGAATAATCGGTTTCTTTTCCTTCTTCATAAGGTCTTCCTCACTAGACTTCAATCGTATAATCTCGTGCTCATGTTCCTTGAGTTTACCAAAGAGAGTGCTAATTCCAAGGGCATTATGGTTTAATGATTCCTTAATAGCCGTCACTTTGGGTTGTCAATCCCTAGTCATACACCTCATAATTTTGTTTGTGAAATCTTTGTTTGAGATGTCCTTTCCTAGGTTTTTCAACTTATTAACAATATGAGTTAACCTCATTTTCATGGAGGAGATGGATTCACCATCCTCCATGTGAAAGAGCTCATATTGTTGAATGAGAGTAATAATCTTAGATTGCTTGACATCGTCGGTTCCCTCATGAAGAGTTTCAAACTCCTAACACATAGTCTTAGTGGTTTTACAATTAGAGACGTAATGATACTCATTCACCCCAAGATAAGATATGAGTATGTTTCGCGCCTTCAAATCGTATTGGACTTTCTTTTTGTCATCGTCACTTCAATCGGCTTTTGGTTTGTCTTTTGCGACACCATTAGCAACAACTTGCAGTTGGAACTTCTTGTTGGTTACAACATCCCACACATCCCTGTCCACAGATTAGATATGAACGCTCATGCATTCTTTCCAATAGTCATAGTTTTCATCGTCAAATATTGGTTCTCTAATATATTCCCCCTTAGGCTCCTTACTTGCCATATTAACTCTTCTGGTGATAAACTGATAGCGAAGAGACCAAGCTCTTGATGCCACTTGTTGGTCGATATGGCAAGGGAATACGCGCTAGAGGAGGAACAATAACGTTTAAAAAATATTATCGAGTTTGTAGCGAAAGCGATTCGAAGAAAACGATCTACGATTTATTAGATTTATGCAAGGTTCAATGGCTATGACAAACTTATTAAGACCATGTGAAATTTATAAGATTCACTTGGAATTGAGAGATTGAAAGTAATCTTAACACAATCTATTATTAATAAAATTCACAAACAAGTACAATCTCAAACCAAACCTAAGAGCAATTAATAAATTATACTAATGAACACAATTGCGTTAGTGTTTGCTAAATTGATAATGGTTTGAAACTAAGTGTGATCTAAATTGAAGTAAGATGAAGCCAATTCAAGGAACAAATTCTATTTTAATTGTTTAAACCTAGATCAGACTCAATCTCTACACTAACGATTTATCAAGCATCAAATACACAATTAATCAAAATTAAAGAGGATAGAGAAGAAAGAAGACACTGAGATTTATAGTAGTTCACCCTTTTGTCCTCGCTTCGGGCTACGTCTACTCTTCTTGATGGAAAAAATCTCCACCAAGGACTTCCACAAGAATATTAATGTTTGATTACAATGTGATGCAAGAATTCCTTGAAACAACCCTAGTTCTTCAATTCCTATGCAATCACTCCCCCAATCTTCAAATAACCGCTGAAATGGGTGCTTCTAGATGTCTTCGAATATTCAATCACTCGTGACACCCATAAAGTTATTCACCCGAACTCTTCGATGCTTCATCCAACAATTAGTTTTCCTTAAACACAAGAACTTTAGAAAGAACCCCCAATACCCTTGGAGGTGGAATGAGATTATTCACTTCACTTTAGAACCTTGATTACCCAATCAATTTCCTTGGTTGAACAAACTTACAATCCATATAGCACTCTTGCAATCTATGACTCAAAGATCAAAGTGATTCTAAGAAAAAGTGTTTAATCTTGAAGAATGTATGGACAATGAGGTTTGGAGACTCTAGAGAGAATAGATGCAAATGATTCAATGTTTTGGATGTTATGAGGAAGTGGCTATATATAGAAAAGGGTGGAAAGTGCAAAATTTCGGCCAAAAACAACATAGTGGATCGATTCACTAAATGCCTTAATCAATTCAGACAACTAAATGACAAGCTAGATGAACTGTGAAGATTGATACACAATAGACAGTATTTGAATCAATTCAAAATCCCTAGGATGAAGATTGAAATGATTCAAACTCATTTCAATCGATTCAACTCAATTTAGAGAGATTCCATGTTACGATTCAAACAATTTTGAATTGATTCAGATGTGATTAGATTCAAAAATACATGAAATGATTCACCCAAAGTATGAGACTTTTGGTGATACGATTCATGATTATGTGAATTGATTCAAAGGCCTAGAATGAAGGTTTTCTATGAAAAAATGGTATGCAAGACACTTAAGAACACATACAACACAATGGGGAAAAGATTTATAGGTGATTTAACATGATTCTATGCTATATTGCTAAGAACAAAATAATCACCAAATAAAAGTACTACTAAACATCATCTAAGAACTATTAACTAACATCATCAAAACATGAACCTAATGCATTGTAAGCTTCATACTCTACTTATCACTTTATTACTTGGTAAACGATTTGCTACACTTGCCTAAACCGACCATTAGTCCCTCAGGATCTTTCGAGTCTTCCAAGTTTGAAGGGTTGTTATGAGTTTGATTAGGTCTTCTGAGTTTGATGATCTCCTCAGAGTCTGGTCATGCCAGTCTTCAGCTTTTGAGAGTGTCATATTCTTCTGATCCAATATGTTGACTTCTGGTTGACCTTTCTTCAGATCTTCTACCAAAGTCTTTTGAGCTTCGCCACTACTTTTAATGCTTCAAATAAATGTTCAATATTTGACGAATATATTTTATGATCCTGCATACTTGAACATTTTTTAGTATTCCAATTGTTCTTCAATACTTTGTTATCATCAAAACCTTAGAGGATTTGTTCAAGACACAAGACCCTTCTTGTTCCAACAGTATCTGCAGCCTTGGTGGTTGAGTGACAATGATAGTTGTTTGAGGTTGAGGGGTTTGAGCTTGTGGATTGACTTGAATAATGGGTGTGGCAATTTGAGAAGTTTGTGGTGATGGTGGTAGAGAGGAGTATATGACACCATCAAAATTCCTTACCATATGGTACAAGGCATTAGTATCAACGTACTCGAGTGGGAAAGATGGAAGTGGTTGAGGGGTCTGAAGAAGTACCAACAACATTTGAACAAGATACAAAATCATTACCTTGCAGAATCTGAGTATCTTCTGCCTTTCCTTCTGGAAAATTTTCTTCATCAACAACTTCTGCTCCTTGCTCAGGTTATTTCCTCTGAGCAATAATTTCCTCCTCAGTCAGGATTCAACAATCCTGCTTATAACACTTCCCTTTCAGCTAATTCCTCAAGTGACTTTGCCTTCTTTGAAGCATCTTCTAGCTTTTCCTTAACGAAAGGATCCTTAGATACAACTTTAGCTAGATGTGGTATTTTGAAGGCAAGAGTCTTGTTGTTATCAGATTCTTTCTCAGAATCTGATCCATTACCCACATACACTCTGATCTTCTTAGGTGCTTCAGATGTTTTCTCAAGTCCTTTTCTCTTGGTCCCAACACCAGTAGGAGTTTGATTCAGAATCTGAGGTATACAGATTCTGACTCAGAGTATGATTGCAGAGGATAAGAACAGACACAAAGATAAAAAGACTGAGAGAGAGAGAGAGAGAGAGAGAGAGAAAGCAGACACAAAGTAGTTTTATACTATTTCCCCCCACAACACAGGAGTGGTCCAGTCCCCTTGCACGTCTAAGGGATTTCACTATAATCACACATGATTACAAATTTCTCTAGGACCTTTCCAAGAGACTTCCTTGTGCAAGCATAACTACTCAAGACTTCCGTGCTCTAGGTCACTACCTAAAGACTTCCTTGCGCAAGGACAACTCCAAGAGACTTCCCCTTGCTCAATCAAAACTTATTGAGACTTCATAAATGCTAAAGGTTTCACCAAGAGACTTCTATGCTCAAGCACGCAGGCGAGATACTTTCTAAATGTTTACAAAGTAAACAACATATTTATTCTTACACTTGATTTAACAATGGTAGTGTAAACTGAACAAATGAGCAGACTCCTTAGGATTTCTAAGATATGAACTTAAATACAAAAATCCTATGTGTTTTGCGCTATTAGATTTGACAGAGTAATGACACAGTTTAATAGAAGAGTCTTGTTAATCTTCTTCGTGGTCTTCAACTCCTTATATAGGCAGGGAATTAAGCGACGTTGGAGAAGACTGTCAGCGGAAATATAGTCGTTGAGAAGATTCAATCAAGAAAGTTGGACCTTTGGCAGCTAGCCAAAAACCAATAGAAAGAAGGCGATAGAAAGATGAAACGATTTTATTTTTGGGGTAATAAAGTACTCCATTGAAGGTATTTTAACACTGCTATGCTAGGCAGTGTTGTTTTGTTGTTATGCATTTTTTATCCTCAGATTGCAACTGGTTTGGAGGTTTGTGTAGTTGTTCGCAACAGGGAATTTAGCAGGTGTTTAGCAATGAGTGGTGCACATTTTTCTGCTGTTATAAGTGTTTGTTGCGCTCTCTACAGCTGCATTATATTGTCTTTCCTGCACTAGGTTTTTGTTGGCAGTAGGGTGTGTTTAGGTGTGTTCAGCTTTGTGTTATGTAGTGGGGCTATATAGGCATAGCTATGTGATTGAAATCTTGTAGTTTTGACATTAGATTTCAGCGTCATAGCTTACGTAGTTGTGGGGAAATTTTTGGTTTGTTGTTTTGCTGCTAGGGGTCTCACCGCTTTTTTGGTTTCAATTTCCTTGTGGAGGTTGTTTTTGAGATGTTAACTATTTGTAATTATTTCCATCTCTAAGCGTCTTGCTAGAGTTTGGTATCAATTAATTTTGCTGATTAAAAAAGATAATAATATATGTACAATTGGATTTAGGTAGCTTATATAAATATACATTCATTTACTTGGCACACACCTAGTATATTTAGGTAGCTTGTAGTTGTTTGTTTGCCTCAACAAAGAAAAAGGTAGGTTGATCATTTACTTTGCCCCTACTATTTCATAAAAATCAATAATATTATTATGTTGAGTTTTCTCTTCCTTTATGATCGTTTTTTTTTCTTTTTGTATGAATTGGATACCCTTTGACCTTTGCGCATGATCGTAAAGATAAAAGTATTTTTTTAAAAGATTTAATAACATTGTATTCTATAGCTGAATTTAAACTCTCCTATAAAATTGAAAAATATATTTTATAACCTCGTTCAATTATTTTATATGTACAATTGGATTTGGGTAGCTTATGTAAATATACATTCATTTACTTGGCACACACCTAGTATATTTAGGCAGCTTGTAGTTATTTGTTTGTCTCAACAAAGAAAAAGGTAGGTTGATCATTTACTTTGCCCCATACTATTTCATAAAAATAAATTATATTATTATGTGAGTTTTCTCTTCCTTTATGGTCGTTTTTTTTCTTCTTTTTGTATGAATTGGATACCCTTTGACCTTTGCGCATGATCGTAAAGATAAAAGTATTTTTTTAAAAGATTTAATAACATTGTATTCTATAGCTGAATTTAAACTCTCCAATAAAATTGAAAAATATATTTTATCATCTCGTTCAATTATTTTTGGGTGTTTCATAATTTCTCACGTGTAAACAATTATTGTATTATTTTTGTATTGAAATAGCCTATTATTTTCTTCCTTTCTTTATAACATATATTGCCTCACATTTTCTGATTTCTTTATCTTCATTTAAAAACGTAACATTAAGGTCAAAAAATTTGTTCTCTCATTAAAAAAATATTTAGATGAAGAAAAAGAGAGACATTGGTTAAAATATTTTGCTCTCTCATTAAAATATATTTAGATGAAGAAAAATAGGGACATTGATTTAAAATATATATTTTTCTCATAGTGCTCTATCTATACGTCACCATTATTTATTATTAACTTAAATAAAGTACCCAATGGCAATAACAAAGTTGATGATAACATATAACACCTTCCCTAAAAAATAAAAATAAAATAACATATAACACCAAAAGAAAAAGTTGATGATAACATATCCAATATTTGCATTATTATCTGATAGTGATACAAACCAAAATGTCCTATTTGGTTACCACACTCTACTACTAGCCATTGTTGTCGAATTGCGTTGCCCATTTGTCATAAAATTGTTCCTTATTCACACTTCCACTACAAAATAAGTAATTACCTTAACCTCAATCAAACTTTACTCTTCAAGAAAAAAAATGGCACTAAGATATTGTTACAAGGATTTGGTTCCTTTTGGTGCCATGGTTACCATGGAATGCATCAACGTTGCCTTGAATACTCTTTTCAAAGCTGCTACCGTGAAAGGAATGAGTTACCATGTTTTTGTTGTTTATGCTTATGCTGTTGCTGCTTTTGTTCTCCTTCCAGCACCCTTCATCTCCACAAGGTTAGTAGAGAAGAAATTTTTAGTAGTCATGATCGAATCCTAATTTTTTTACATCGTCTCAACTCATACCACTGGACTACACTTTCGGACCAGACTAGTCTTTTAGAATTTGAATTGCTTGATTTTGTCTCTTCTTTATGCAGATCAAGAGTGCTTCCTCCTCTTAGTAAACCAATACTATGCAAAATTGGTCTTCTTGGGTTGATCGGGTACAAACTTTAAGAAACATAATTAATGAATTTTACAAATTTTTAGTGTTTATTTATTTTGCAATTTTAGTGTGGTATGTTTTGTTTAAATTTTGCAGAAGTTCTTCTCAAATCATGGGTTATACTGGTATTAGTTTTAGTTCTCCTACTCTTTCCTCAGCCATCAGCAACTTGGTGCCAGCTTTTACCTTCTTGCTTGCAATCATTTTCAGGTTTCTTCTTATTTTGTTATTTTACTAATTTCTAAGTAATCCTCATGTGCAAGCATGTTTGGAGTTCAGCTTAAAGAACAAGGAAATCATGATTTTTTTTGTTGTCAACTTAGTAAAAATGGCAAACAAACACTACACACACTATAAAATGACAATATTTGTGATCCCTCCTATGTTAATTGTCATTTTCAATATTGTTCTAAATTTTTTTTAAAAAAAACATTGTTCTAAAGTAATTGTCATTTTCAATATAAAATTAATTGTTTTTGCTTCTAATTATATTGTTTTTGTGGTCATAAGAATAGACCATTATTTAAGGAGTTAATATGGTAAAGTTGTTTTTTTTTTCTTCATCTATGACAATTTTTATGGAACTATGTTTTTTGATTTTCAACCTATATTGTTTAGTAAAATTTATATTTTTATGTTCGAAATTGGGAATATCAGTCAAAGGACCCTTTGAATTTGTGAATTAACCAAAATCAATTCCAAATTGAAAATCGTTGATCAATATATATTGACCTTGCGTGTGCCAGCCACATTATTAGGAGTTTGGACCATTTTGCCTAAGTTCAAGGGTCTTACTAACTTCAAGATAATTGACCTTGCGTGTGCCAGCCACATTACTTGGACCATTTTGTCCAAAATAGCTTTGATTTGTGAAGTTAAAGGGTGATGATAACTTCAAGAAGTATAATACCCACATAATGAATAAGTTTTTTAAAACTCTAATTTTTATGCTTTTAGTTTAAAAAATCTACAACACATACTAATTGTAGAAAAGTAACAAAGTTGTAGATTTGAACTAGTGTTTTAAATCATTTGTTAGGAAGTATAAAAAATTAACTTTTTTTTAGAAATGATATATCCAACGCATTAAAACTTTAAATACAACTTTTTTTATATAAAATTTATAAATTATTTTCTTCCATTGAATTCATAACAAAGGCCCTTAGCATAACCCATTCTTTATGTGTGTTTTTTTTAATGGATTGATAGGTTTGCGTAAGAGACTTTTTAATTAGTGTATGGTCTATCTTTTTGCTTAGACATTTTAACAAAACCTTAGCAAGACAAGATATTTATATCTCCACATGTAGATCCTAATACAAGCATCAATGGTGTTAGAATAAGGACTATGACAATTCAATAAGTTTGGCCTCTGGACCCGTCTACTTCACGGCTCTATCAATTATATGTGCTCGTATTTTATTGTCCTTTTCCATATACTATTTTTCAATTAAATAATGACGTGTATTTATATACATTGAAAATAATTTTTTGTTATGAAATTTTTGAAGAGTGTCTCAGAGTACTCGTTAACAAGATAATAGTATCTTCTATAAAAAAAAATTCAATGAAGTTATTATTCAGTTGGATGAGTATCCACACAAGAAATTAAATTGTCCTTGAAAAGGTAGCTATAAGTTTATTTATTGTGTATTAATTCATATTTCATTTTTCTGTTGGTTTAATTAAGGATGGAAAAGGTGGCTATAAAAAGTTTAAGTAGCCAAGCCAAGGTGGTGGGTACCATAGTATCTATATCAGGAGCATTTATAGTGACACTCTACATAGGACCACCAATCATGATTGCTCTTAGATCTTCAAATTCACTTCATCAAACTCTTAAATCATCATCAGATCAAAGCTGGGCAATTGGCGGCCTTCTACTTACAGCTGAGTATATATTAGTTCCCTTATGGTACATTGTACAGGTACAAATTTGTTGGTTACTAATATATGTATAAGCTTCTAACTAATTAACAATTACAAACTTATTTTAGTTCTTTGGTTCACAGATTTTCTTTTTAATCTACAGGTTCAAATTATGAAGGTGTATCCAAATGAACTAACAGTGATCTTCTATTACAACCTATGTGTAAGCATTATCGCTGGAATTGTAGGTGTGATTAGTGAGCCAAATGCAAGTGCATGGAAAATAGGATTTGATACATCACTTGCTTCCATCCTTTGCTCGGTAGGATGAACATGAAATAATACAGGACTTTAATCTAAAATTACATATACTGATTATAATTTATACAATTCATATGTTTAGGGAATTTTTGGATCATTCTTGAACAATACAGTTCACGCATATGTACTACGTATAAAGGGGGCTGTATATGTTGCAATGTTCAAACCACTCTCAATTGTCATTGCTGTTGCCATGGGAGTTGTGTTCCTTGGTGATACTCTCCACCTCGGAAGGTACTATGATTTATAAAAATATTCAATTCTCAATTGCAAATCATATGTTCATTTGATTTTTCACTAATCTTTTCACTTTAAAAAGCTAACTACGTTGAATACAAATGTTTTGTTCGAGTGATTAATGAGTTTCGGTGACGCTGAATCAATAGGGAGTCTTTGAGTTCAATGCCTAGCCAGAACAATCATTTATCAGACTTTACTTTACTTCCCTTGTGACTGACCCCTGGATGGTCAAAACCGTTTCTCATGAGAACGAGAGGGTCAAGACAGAAAAATATATTTAATAAACCCGTTGAACTCGTGTGATTAATGAGCTTCAGCTAAGGTCAAATTGCATAAAAAGTACCAAAAATTAATATTTGACTAGAATTTACTAAGACTTACTTGCCTCTTGATAGAACTCTAAATTAGTCGGTCTCTATTTCCTCCGATGAATCGAAAGGTTAAGAGAACAAAAATAATTGCTAGCTATATTCATGATATCCCTTCAAGAGTTTCAAACAGTTATTCAGTCAGTTCATCTATCAATTAGTACTTACACTTCTAAAAGAGAGACAACTAAAAGATTTAGTTTGTTGCGTTGCTAATGTTTTAAAATTCGTTTGTGCTTTTTGCAGTTTAATTGGAGCCACAATAATATCAATTGGGTTTTATACTGTAATGTGGGGTAAAGCAAAAGAAGAGGTGGTTGAAGATTTCTCTAGCCACGAAACACAAACTACACAGAATGTTCCTCTCTTGCAGAGCTATGAAACTGATAGAGTACAAAAGAAAATGGATGCAAATGTATAAAAGGGATTTGGCTCCTCTAAAGTGAGTACTTAGTAAAATGACAAAATCAAAGGTTGATATTGTAATCAATGATGATGTTGTTATGATGTACATATAATATCAACCATTAATTTATTTATCAATGGTTGATATTGCTCACTTTAGATGAGCCTTGTCTGTATCAGCAGAGTATCTACCCATCAAGGGACTAGGGGGATATCTCATTCAAGACTGTTAAAAACAATTCAACTGAATGAGAATAGCATCGTTTCACCAGGTAGCAAACAACGCAGATTAAGTTTTCTACAGAAAAAGTAGCCACTTCTGCAAGTTGGGGGATCCAATATACACATATGTGACTATAAAGGCAAGGGAGCAACATTATTGTCTATTGTACAAAGGCATTTGGGAAGATTCTATAAATAGAACAACTCCACATGCAAAAAAGACAACAGAATCAATTTGTTTCTGACCCAAAACTCTACAAAAATTAAACTCTAAATCATTTCCTCTCTATTCTAATGTGTAAATTAAGTTAGAGAACTATTATTTTGTAAACTATCATTGTATGGTATGCTTTATATTGGATGTACAAGTCACAATCCATATCCAGGAAGGAACTTTAAAATATCATGAATGAGATTCAAGGGTACCCTATTGTATTCAGTTTAGAGAAACTGGTGGAAGCGAATTGAAGCTAAAGCTTAGTGTTCATACATGCTTTGGAGCAATTGTACAGTCATCTTCATCTCTATTCTATCAGGCCTAACTAACCCTTACAAAATTGGCTTGTATGGTGAGGGCTGTCCAAACTTTATTAACACTGCACTGGCCATATCTTCAAGCAGTGTGAGACTAAATCCACCACTTCACACCCAACACAAAGCAATGAAGACAACCCAAATGCCACAATTCGGCGGTTAAGGATGGACCGCAATGAAGGCGGAATTTCCAACACCGTCTATCGGAGCATATCCTCATCCCATAGAAACCTTATTCAACACAGATCAGGTCCTAGATCTCAAAGATCCCATTTAAACACATCTAAGCTTTAAATAATAGTTCCAACACTTTTACCAACCCCATACACGGTATTGATCACTAAAACAGTAAAAAGGAAGGAAGAAAGGTCTTCATGGCTGGTTAAAGTTTTTCTATGATGAACAAGGCATAAGTATAATCGATTAACTATTGCAGAGCTGCACATAACTTAATTTCTAACGAATCTAACTACCAAAATGTTGTCCAGATTATATAAGGTAACCCTATACACACATATAAGCACATAAATACACAGACGAAAACTAGAGTGTTGCACTTTCCATCTTTCAACTTAATTAAAAGTCTCTCTTTCTATTTTTTTTCTTTTTGCAATTATTAAGTCATGTCACAAAAGTATATAGCTTTACCTAAGAGTATTATGCATATTTCATATTTTTAAGTCTCAGTATTTTGGTAGATCTATATTTTAGAAGCGATCCACAATTTCAAATAAGTAAAGAAATACAAGGACCATCACTCTAGAGTGATCATTTCTGCTAAGCTTATCTTAAATTTTGGTGTATCAGTTCTTGATATTACATATCTAAATGAAAACAGGGGAAATAAGAAGGTGATCCTAAATTTTTTATAAGCGAGTACTGTGCTTACGGTCATTTTAAAGTGACAAGGAAGGCCATAAGGACTGTGAAGGATATATCACTAACAGTAACAGATACTATCTTGCACTGAAAATTGGATCATCATTAGCTGACGGTTGTGTCTTTCGAGTGTATTTGAGTAGCAAACCTTCTGCAGAAAGACCTGGTACATCCAGATCCCTGAAACATTCAAAATTAGAAAATTACTTCAAATGCGTGTAACATAAAACGATGATGCATTTTAATGTTCAAAAGTGATAATATCTGAACCTGATATAGGGCTGTAGATCTTTCCATTCCCATTTCGCACGCTCTCTGAAAAGAATGGAGAAGCGTTCAGCTGGAGTGGAAGGCAATGAAGAGACACGGAAGGCACGAACCCATGTCTCAACTCCAATTTTCTCTGTCAATACCTCACCCTCCATAAGATCAAAAGTGGGATGCATTTCATCTGGAGTCTTCTTCCTCCATTCTTCCATAAAACTCTCTAACTTCCTCTTACCTCCTTTCAGGATTTCTCTAGCATAATGTATGCATACCCGCTTCTCATCCAACTTCCACACACCACTTTGCATGCAATCATTTTCTTTTACTTTCTTGGCATACACATGCAAGCAATGCCTTGCAAGTACCTTCGGAAATCCATCTGATTCCAGCATATTCACAACTTCATCTTCATTTAGAGCATTGAGTGACCAGTCATTCAACACTGAATTTTTCAAAAGCATTTCCAGAATCATGTCCATGTAATTCTCATCAACTAATCTCCAATATCCATTGATCTCCACAGCTGAAAGAGCCTGCAAACCAACCCTTAACTCCTCGTCACTAGCTTGAATATTTTCTATAAGATCATTCCAGTTATATAATCCTGATCTAGATTCCTGATTCTCTTCTAAATTTTCCATGTCATTCTCGTCAAATCTGTAAGTGTTCTCTGAAAGGAGCAATTTAAGTTTATCAAGTCTGGGGGAAACCTCAATAAGCTCCATACTACCAGGTACAACTTTTAGTATACTTGCAACAACTTTTTCTTCACTAGTATTACTATTGTTCTTCTGTTGATTTTCATACGATTCTGATTGATTTGCTGGTGGTACAAGCAAAACAGAATTGGAAGTTCCAACAAACTTCATAGCATATGTTTTTGATTGAGTACAGAGAACTGCATCTTCGTCAGGCTGTCCTCTTAAGACCATCCTAAAATAGAAAGAAATCATGCAACATAAGTAAGGGAAGAGAAAGGCAGGGAAAGAGTCACTGTTATAAATAATATAAAGTAATTATGTGTATACTCTAAGTAATTATTGTAATTAGAAAACTATAAATCCTAATATAACGACTCTTATTATGTACTCACGTGGATTCCATGACATACCTCGTCACTTTTCCTTCTCAAAAAGGTGACATGATCCAAGTTATGGTCATATTACTTTCCTGATCTTTCATGAGTTGACTATCTTGTTCGAGTAGAACAAAGAACAAAAGTGCATAAATATTAAGAAACGATGAAGAAAGAACACATAAATAGTAAGAAAGGATGAATAACGAACTACGAGAAATGTACAAAAATGGATTAGAAACTGGTGAGAAAGTTGCAGAATTTTAATTAAAAGAAATGGATTACAAACACTGAAAAGAGATGGAGAGTGGTACCAAACTCGTAGATCGTAACAAGCTAAGTGAAGAATCGCCACAAGGGTATAAGAAACCTTTGATAAGAGTCGACTTTGGTTCTAATGTAAGAACCAAAAAGAGGCACAGTGCTCTCTTTAGTTACTCCAAGAGTCAAATTAAAATTACGTTTAAAACTATGTCTGACGAGGGAAAAGAGAGCCTTTGAGGGAGGTGACCTCTAAGCAACAAAGGAAGGGCTCAAAGCTGCCTTCAAATGCATGAAGACACCTTGGAAAACTTGGGAAAGGAAGGACTACATGAACCAACTCAAGGAGGACATGAAGAAACGAAGAAAAGACATGAAAACGCGTAGAAAAGTGACTTGGAGACACCACCTTTACAATATAACCTAGGGGAGTCTTCAAACTAGTCTGCCAATTTTTATATTGTCTACACCAACTTCCTAGGGCATGGCTTGACAAGTTCAGTATTGTGATTTAGCATTTTGGCATGACTCCGAGTGAAGCTGACCACTCGGCTTTCTAATGTCATTCAATTGCATATAGCACATACACAAATCAACGACATTGTTATTACAATTAGTGATTGTTATCCAATCTCTCAAACAAAGTATCACACTTACTTAGGATAAAAGTGGTGCAATCCAAGAATAGCATTATGATTGCTTATGGAAAGATTACAATAGACATATCAAAAGAAACGGAGTTGATGAATGCTAAGCCTCTTGAAACTCCTACAAGTTCCAGTGCCACATTTTTGCCAAGTCAGGAGGAGAGGAGACATTTTTAGATCGAAAAGGCCTAGAAGACTTGTTGAAAAACTGAGTTATCTCACAACAGCTTGTCCAGATTCAATTAGTGTGGTAAACCAATTTCATAACTATCCTTGAGAAGAGCAACAGAATGCGTCAATTCTAATTAAACAATATATTAAGGGAGACCTATGAAAAGCTTTTTGGATATTTTAAAGTGGCCTGGGCAAAGTCTAATCCTGACAGGTGAGCCATTTTTGGGTACTGTAATTTTATTAGTGATATCTTGACTTCAGAGAAGCAAAATATCGAGTTATGAATTCAACCACCACCTATGAACTTATATGGCTCAAGAAATTGTTGAATTAAAGCATTGAGGTTTGGAGATGTTTCACAAACAGCCAACTAAATTGAGATGGATTTTCAATTCATCACGGAGAATTTCTTATTCTTATCTAGAGACATAACATTACCACCACTAGCTTCATAAAATCAGATTATCAAACCGCACCAAATGTCTTCACTAAGCCATTGAGAGCTCCTTAAATAAGTCAAAAACTCGTATGCTCTAGCTTAAGGGAGAGTTTCAAAAAAACAATATAAAGATAGTACTCAAGAGTTTGTTCCACGTAATTACGGTAAGTCGGTAATAAAAGCAACTATAAGTACTTGTATTTACAACTATTTGAAGATACAATTCAGACGCACAAATTTAGTCACATGTCTCATTTCCTTCCTTTTTTCAAGGAGTTACAAATAACATAATACAGATCAATGCATACCTTTCATTCAAAACATCTGGGACCAGTTTCTCATCCAGCTCAAGAATTATGAGATCATCATGTGGTCCGAAATCAGGGTGGTATGCAACAGAAATCGATGATCCAGGTGACATATGTCTAAGTGTTTCCGCTCCTCCTGAAGTCTGATGTGGTTCTGGTTCCATTTCACCCTTTCACTAAACATAAAGCACTCATAAAATTAAAAATTAAGATTTTTCCCATAGACTATGCATATTGCTAGAAGTTGATGAAAAGAAGGGATAAGGAGTTGGAAGGCCTGGGTACAAACCCGGACAAAGGAGAAAAACATAATACTAACAAATTACTAATATTTTCCATTGAAAAAAAAAAAGTTTGTATCTATATCACAGTATTGTCCTGTTTGGATAAGCTTCTTAATTAAGCACTTATAGCATAAGTGCTTAAGTAATATGTATGTGTTATTTTTATAACAAAATATAAAATAAAGTTAAATTGTTTTCATATCAACTATCTTGAGAGCTTATGGAAACAAGCTGAAAACAGTTTGTGAACATATCATAAACTGTTTCCATAAGCTCTCCCAAACAGTGTCACAAATCTACGACAGTAAATAAGTTCAACTAAGGGCTTGTTTGGATAAACAACTTATTTGCAGCTTATAGCACAGTCACAATCGCTTATCAATAAGCTAGTTTAAGCTATTTCCATAGCAAAAGATAAAATAAACTTAAATTGTTTGTTTTAGTGTGCAATTGCGCAATTGCGGTGGTGGAGTTGAGATCTGCATTTTAAAGCAGCCACAAATCGCGGTAGAATGCGATACATAGATGATCGAGGAAGGAAGATTAGAAAAAGAGAGAACCTGGACGGTTGTGGCGGCGTTTCTTCCAAGTTCGGCTGTGTGTGTTTCCGGGCAGTTGAGATCAGTTCGGCTTCATTTTGGGTTTTTGGAGGGAGTTGCCCAATTTTGTTTTGTTCTTGCAGATTAGATTATTATTATTGTTATTACTAAATTTAACGAAAAGACGGGCATTCACGTGTCTGTCTTTTCTTTCTTTTCATTACACTAAAGTTTAAAAATTATGAATAGTGTTTTTTATGAAATTTTGATTAAAAGTATAAATATAAATGATTATTGTTTTCCTAACAAATCAAACTAACATTGTTTATTCTATTTCAATGACACCAACAATATAATAAAAAATATAATATAAATTCTTATCTTTATTATGGCACCAACAACAATCATTATTATAGAAAAAGTTGTCTTAAGGTAATTTAAGAAAGAAAAAAAAATCGGCTCAAAAGAGCCAAATTTTCTTTATATATAATATAGAAGATTATTATGATAAAAAAGGTTATTTGTGTATTTTTTTTATCACCATAATATGGACGAATTTGAGTTTTAGTCTTTTAAAAAAATATTCTTTTAATTTGCCTTTGTAATTTCTGTTATTTTTGTTTTATTTGATTATTTCCTAATTTAATTATGTTAGACAAAAACACTAACATGGTTAGAATTTGTTGACTGGACCAGTACCATGTGTGCTTTTGATGCTGAATGGATCATTATTTTTTTCTTCTGAATGATCAATAAAAAATTGATCATTCTATCCTTTTAACACTATCTTCATCTTCTTCATCATTCTTTAAACTTCCTTTCAAAAAAAAAAACCATTCTTTAAACTTAAAAACTTACAAAAATTCAAACTAAAAAACACATAAATTGACTTTACCATGATCACCACAAAGATCATAAAATACAAAAAGACAACAGATTCAAAAAAGAAAGAAAAACAAACATAAAACGGAGTTTACATATTTAAGAATTTGACTCTTTATTTAATTTTTTTTAAAATAGAGTCTACATCAATCAACTTCCCACCTTTTTCTTCCTTATTGTTTACTTTTTCAATTTTTTCTCCGTAAGATTTTTCAACTTCACTTTCATGTTCAACTCCACCATTTTCATTATTTTCATCTACCATCTCTTCCTCCTCAACAGATTCAATTACCTTATCGTTTGTCACCTTGGGGGTATCTGGTGTCAACACCTTCTTGCTCCTCAATTCTACCGCCTTACAACTTTCATTCTTGGGATTATCAGTAGTGCTCCCAGGAAATCCTCCACTTGATTGATTACTGATTTTCTTAGTCATCTGCTCTATTTGATTCTCAAATTTTTTCATTAAAGCCTCATTGTTTCTTTGAACAGCTTCATGAGTTACCTTCATGTCATGGAAGGTATTCTGAGTTGTTTTAACAAAAGTGGTTACTGCTTCTTCAAATGTAGAAGGTTTTCTTTGTTGTTGAGGTTGTGGAGGTGGAATAAGCGGGTTTAAGGTGTTGTTATTTGGTATTTGAGGTTAGGATGTTGTGCCCAAGCCGAAATGTAGGTATTTGAGTAAGGGTTCCCTTTTTGGTAATTCCCTGTGTAGTTGGCCTCCTCACTCACTCCTTCAGGTATACACTCACCATTTGCATGTCCCTCACCACAAAAATCACACCTAAGTATTGGTGCTTGTAGGAGTTGATGAACCTTGGCTTGTTGGAATTGAGCTTGACCCATACTTATGGTTTGCACTTGTTGGTTAGTTCCTCGATATGTTTTCTCATTAGTGTTTGGTTGGCAAGGATAACACTATTTTTATTGACTCCAAAACCTCCCCTTTTACCATGCTCGGTCTCGGCACGATACTCACTTTGAGCCATGTTCTCTGTAACACCCCGATTTTTAATATTATTTTATTAATATACTTATTAGATAATATTAGTATTATTATTATTAGTAATAGTGTTGATTGTTTGACATTATTATTTTTTTATTATTTTATTTGAATTAAATCCGTTTTAACATGTTTGGGTGAGGTTGTTTAGTTAATTGGGATAGAGACATTGGATTAATAAGGGTAGCATATATAAACTAGAGCTTTAATTAATGGTAGTAGTTTAAATTAAAAAAAAAAGTGAGAGAAAATAATATTTAGTGAGAATAAGAAATTAGAGTGCGAACGGGGGGATTAGTAAAATTGAGTAGAAAAGAGGTGTAGTTAGTGAGATGAGTAGTGCTTTAATGATTTAAGTAGAGGGGAGTGTGAATAGCAAGACGGTGTATTTACAGAAATAATAGTAAGAAATTCGTGAGGTGCAGATAGTAATTTGAAAAGATTAGTACATATAGTAATCTAAAAAGATTGGTAACAAACTCAATTAGAGCTTATAAATAGAGAAGAGAATTAGAGAAGAAGGGTTACCGAGAAAGAGAGAAACAAAGCGGCAAAAGAAAAACTAGGGTTATGGAGAGAAGAAGCAAAGAGGAATAGCGAGAAGAACCTAGAAAGAGATTTCACCATAGGAAATCATCAATTTCGCAAAACTAGAGATAAGGGGGGAGTCTCTATTCATCATAAGGGTTGTATAATCATGTGGGTAGCGAAGGTTTGTTAATTTTTCGTTGTTTTCTTAATTCTTTTGATGACTCTTTTGCTAAATTCATGTCCTTAAATATTCTGTAATTATATATATGACTTTAGTTTTGAACTGTGATGTTTTCATGTCGAAATCAAGGAATATATGATGATGTTATACGTTGATATATATAAAAGCAAGAGTTATTTATAATATGGGTAAGTAGAAATTTATTAATATATATACGCTATAGCTAACCTGTTCGTTCTGAACCTCTAAGAATCAATTAGCATGTAGTATATTAGCAAAATATATTAATATATATTTGATAGAAGCATAGTAACCTATTTGCTTATATGAACATATACACATGAATAAGTTTTTAGAGCCCCACACAAACCAATATTTCGATAGCTTGTTGGAACTAGAAAAAGAAGAGAGCGGCAATAAACCGGAAGGACCGAGTAGACAACTAATTATGTTTAAGGATTAAACTAAAGACAACGATGCACATAGTTTCCTCATATCCCATGTAAACAGGGTCTAAGCTACATGATTCACAACCATAATATAGATAAAAAAAAAAAAAATTCAAGTTGGGCATCTTATATTTAGTTTACCTTTTACGGCCAGAAAGAAGAGTGATTAACCAGTAGTATATATTTATATGTTGATTAAGGATTCACTACTAATTTAGTTCAAAATAATATATTATATTTTTAAAATGAATTTATGGAGATAATTGTTATAGTGAATCGAATTGATGAGATATTATATGATGAGCGAAGAGGAATTATTTAAAGATGTGTAAATTGACGAGTTATTTAATGAAGTGTAATTGATAACTCATTTGACTAAGTGTAATTTGTGAATTATTTAATGATGTGAATAATTTAAAGTTGTGCTATATGAGGAAGTGAACTTTTAAAGATGTGTTATTTAAAGATATAAAGTTAAAAGATGTGTTATTTTAAGATGTGTGATTTAAAGATGTGTTATTTGAATATGTGTGATTTTAAAGATGTATTATATAAAGATGTGCTATTTGAAGATGTTCATTTAAAGATATGTCATACAAAGATGTGTTATTTAAAGATGTGTAATTGTCAAGTCTTATAAAAATGTGCACTGTTGAGTCATTATTTGGTGTTCATGCATTCATGGTCAAGTCTATTTAACAATGAGATTTAACGATGGGGGATAATTCAGTAACATACCTCTGATATCCAAGGCAAGTGATTTTACCTTCTTCATTGGTTTGTCTCCTTGAAGTACAACTTCATGAGCTCTCAGTGAACCAATGAGATCTTCTAGGTTCATAGATTTTAAATCTTTGGCCTGAGTAATTGTTGTGACCATAGGTCTCCACATACTTGGAAGACATCTCAATTTTTTTCTGATTCTTTCATGAGTGGAATATGCATTTCCAAGAGATCTCATTTCATTTACTATTATAGTAAATCTAGCATACATCTCATCAATGGTTTCATTTTCACTCATTTCAAAGACTTCAAACTTTCTGACTCCAATGTCAATTCTAGTTTCTTTCACATGAGATGTACCTTCATGATGTACTCTCAAAGTATCCCATACCTCTTTAGCATTCTTACATTCATCAACTCTTTCACTTTCTTCCGTGGTTAGTGCACATGATAGAAAGAGTCTAGCTTTAGAGTTTAACAATACCTGAGCTTTTTCATCTGTTGACCATGCACTCTTTTCTTTGACAACTCCATCTTTGGTTGAAACAAAGTCTCCATTTGTAATGATTGTTCACATATCATTGTCTAGAGATCTGAGAAAGAGTTCCATCTTGCCTTTCCAGAAGTAATGGTTTGAGCCATCAAAAAGTGGTGGTCTGTTTGATGATCCTCCTTCAGCTATGTACTTAACTTTAGACATACTTCCTGAATCTTTTCTCTAACACTAGTTTAAGTGTTCTAACCCTTAGAACCGGGCTCTGATGCCAATTGAAGTAGATAAAATAGTCACAAGGAAGGGGGGGTTTGAATTGTGACCCTTTAAAAATTATCCTGTAACTTCAAAATAATTTTCAAGATGAAACTTGAAATGGTTAAGTTAATAGCAGACTTCAGAACGTTCTGATGTTTGAGTGCAAAAACAATTTAATAAAGTAAATGTGTTTGTGTTTGCAATAAGTAAAAGAGTATAAGGAAGAGAAAGAACACAAAGAGTTATAGTGGTTCACCCAATGTAAGTTAGTCCACTCCTCACAATCTTGTGAGAGTTTCCACTATGATGCTTGAGATAACCTCTCAAATCCTGCACCTTACAATCTTTGTTCACCTGAACAATTACACAACCTGTATTTTGTAAGCCTCAGCAGGCTTGCACCTTGTTGCTAAGTTAACCACTTAGACTTTTACAACCTCAGCTCAAACTAACACTTTAGTACCCCTAAAGCTAGATGAGACTTTGATTACAATTTGTAAGAAGTTTGAATGTTTGAGAATCAAACAGAAGAGGGGGAGGAAGAAGTTATCTTTAAAAGAGATAACAAAGAGAATTGATTTACACTACAAAGAAGGTAAAAAGAGCCTTCAGTGATGATCAATTAATTGCAAGAGCTTCAAACAATCTTTGTTGTTTTCTTGTATGCTTTGCAATGGTGCAAGTAATGTTGAACTTTTAATCTCTATTTATAGAGTTTTTGGGCTTATATAGCCGTTGTAGGGTGTCCAATGATGTTATGCCATGTGTCCTGGGCCCCACTAACTTTTACTTGAAAAACTGAGTGAACATTCTGACCATCAAAATGTTGTTGTGTTTCTAGGATGAACATCAGAATGTTGCTCTGTTCTTCATCAGAATGTTGATATTCATGATGTTCTTCATCTGGGTTCATCAATGATGAGTTTCTAGGTTTGTTCAATGTGTGCCATAAGATTTGTTAGGCTTTATCCACAAACAGTAACTTCTCCATATGCATTCAAAAGTTGCTGGAAAATGTAGGATAAAGTTACCAAATCTACATTGGACATTGTGCAAGAGAGAAATGATAGTCGATCTGCAGCTTCAGGCCCATGCTTCTAGGAGATTTTCTTGATTCTGATCAGAGGACAAGTCTATCTCTGAGAAAGATCTCCTTTTGCTTTGCTTGCTAACTTTTCAGCAACTACACTGTTCATAGATTTCTTGTATCTTGCTATGATTTAAACCTTGTTCCTGTCTTAGTAAAACACTCAAGAGTACAAGTTAAATACCAAGGAATTAATCAAAGTCCATTTAGTCCTTAATCATTAAAGTTTATTATATTTAAAATTAATTAGGTATTTTGCCTCAACAAAGATAGTTATAGGACCAAAATGAAACTAAGAAATTAATTAAAGGATTAAATATATAATTTAGCCAAAAACTTACTCAAAGAAGTGGCATTGTTTTTTGAGAAGAATTATATTGACATTGCAAATATGGAGGATACATTTGTGCCATAAGGAGAACCAATGCGTAAACTTGAAAAAGTTTAAAACTTGCACCACTTTCAAGCTGAGGTATTTTTTATCAGGTGATTGATAGGCAACTTCAAGAGCTTGATAACAGATTTACAGAAGTGAGTAATGAATTGCTTCTTTGTGTAGCAAGCTTAAATTCAATAGATTCATTTTTTGCATTTTACAAAGAGAAGTTGATTAATTTGGCTCGATTTTATCTCTCTGAATTTTCTTCAATGGAGCTTATGGGGCTTGATAATCAAGTTCAAAATTATATCATAGATGTTCGTTCTAGTGAATAATTTTCTAATTTAGACGGGATTAGTGAAAAGAAGTTTCTCTGCTATGAAATATGTGAAGAATGAATTGCGCAACCGGATAGGAGATGAATTTTTGAATAGTTTTTTTTAGGGAAACTTGCTTATAGCATTTCATTAATAATAAGAGTTTCAATACAACTGGGTATATCAAAATAAACGGCGGGACTAGCTAAAGACGTGGCCTCTCTTGCAAGAGCATGAGCAACCACGTTGGCTTGTCGCCTAACAAACTCCACCCTAGAGTTAGATAAGAGATTACGAAACAAAGAACGACAGGAGGAAATAATGCAGCCAAATTCGGACAAGTCGTTCCTTGCACAAAGGAAAGCATCAGCTGTCAATTTAGAGTCTGTTTCAAAATCTACATTATCAAACTGCATATCACTCAACCATTGCAAAGCGGAGTGCAGCCCTAAAGCTTCACCTACATCCACCAGAACAGTACAAGGGTAAGTCAAAGTCTTGGCCAGAAGAAATGTACCTTCGCATCACGAACACAAATGCCAATACACGTACAGTTGACGTGAGAAGAGAAGGCTGCATCGATGTTACATTTGTATCTTCCGACCACGGGGGGCTGCCAAGTGATTCGGTGTTGTTGGGAGGTAGGGGTCGTGGTTGGTTGATGATTCGATGTAGATGCAAGAGCATCCGGAGCATTAGCCAGTTGCCAGTCTGCTACTAGCGCGCTCGACAACCGTGGCACTTGTTTCTGTGAAATCATCCCACACTCTGAGATTGCGGTGCTTCCATAGACTCCATATTACAGATGACATATGTTGTGCTAATTCAACAGACAAAGTCTCTAATAGAGAAAATATAGCTTTCCGAAGCTGAGGCAGTGGTAGAAAGGGCGTGTTGCACCGAACCCCAAAGACCTATTCTATTCCAAACTTGTATAGCAAAAGGAAAAGCAAAGAAAACATGCATAAGTTCCTATATGATATCTCAATGATCTGTATTTCTATGAGTTAAATTTTTCTTCATTTTATTTTGTTACATTCAAACAGGTTTAATTCATTTTATTTTTACTTTTCTAAGTAAATTTGAACCACGACAGGTGCAATTTCAAATCATATGTGGATGTTATCTTATAATTAAGTTGTTCATACCACTTTCATTTACAAGCAAGTAGAAATCCTTGAAATTTAAACATAAGTGATTATTAATATCTCTATAGTTGCATTCTTAAATAAGAGGGACTCATACCAACCAAAGAGGAATATGATTGGTAAAATTGGTTAGAATAGAGACTCTAATTGAAGAATATGCGAAAGAAATCGTGTGGACTCTTGTTACTTTTGTGCTTTGGCAAGGTAAGTCGTTGGTCTTGATAAATGAAAAAGAAAATAAGATCAAGGCAAAAAATATACCTTATAAGCCAAAGAGCAAAAGTAAGAAGGGTCCATAAGAATCCCCATGAGATTAGCTCAGTTGGTAGAGATATTGCATATTATATGCAGGGGTCAGGTTCGAACCTCGGACACCTAACTTCTCCACAAATAAATTGTGTGAGCTCTACCTACTAGGCTACTTGACCAAAAACAATGAAAAAAGAAGGGTCCATAAGATTTATTCCGTATATTCAATAAAGAGAGTCTCTATTCTAACCATCTTTACCAATAAAATTCCTTTTTATTAAGAATATAATTGTGGAGCTATGAATCAATTATGTTTGAACTACAAGGATGCCTACATGCTTGTAAATAACAGTGGTATACACAACTACATTATAAGACCACATCCATATATGATTTGAAATTGCAAGTATCATGGCTCAAATTTACGTAGAAAAGTGAGAGAAAAAATGAATTAAATGTGCTTGAATGTAACAAAAATAAAATGAAGAAAATGTAAGACTAAGACATATAGATCATTGAGATATTCTAGATATCAAATTAAACAACACCCATTTGAATTACTCGATGATCTTTGTGACTTGATTTTATGCAACATCTACATAAGACATTATCATTGCAATCAAGGCAGAACTTGTTACATTCATTTCTAAGACATTTTGGTGGACTTCGCATGCTGTGAAGAATGTGATGATGGCTAGAAATTTTTTCAGCCGAGTCACACATATCATATCTTAAAAGACAAACACAACAAATGTAATAATAAAAATTTAAAAAGAATTAAACATAAAATTGCAATTGAAATAAGTATACATTACTGTTCGAGATGCCATTCTTGAAAGTTGATTTTGGAGAAGTCTTAAAGAGAGGGAACTTCTTTGAAGAGTTCACAGGAGAACATCTTTGCTCGAAGGTCAGAGTTAAGTTCATGGTTTAACCACTTTTCATTCATAGTTATGATTTTATGTATATGCATCTCACTTTAGATTTTTAATTCGATTGTCATTTTATGGTTTAGTTTGTGCATGCAAAAAAAGAAAAAAAAAACTCATTCTTTTGGTCATCTTAGAGGTAATTTTTTGTGATTATCGTATTTCATTTATGTATATGAATTTCCATTTTGGAGTTATGATTTTATCTATTAACTTGTTGCTTTAAAAAAAAAAAACTGTCTTGACAACCTGTGTTAGCACATTTTTGTGTGGATCCTCTACAACCAATAAGAGATCACATTTAATCTAGGGAGAAGAAATGGTTATGTTAATAACATGTTTATTTACCTATTTTCTTGTTATGTTTTATTAAATAAATTAGTAGTTTTATTTATGTTTTTCAGAGCTTTTTTTTGTATAGAAGAAGCTAATTTAGTGACTCAAATGTTGTGGAGGAATACTACTATAGCATCACCTAGTACAGTAGGTTGCAAATAGTCAAGAACACGACCAGGGCCAACAAGAGTATAGAAAAAGACACCAAATTCCCACATTGGGCAAGCATGTGAGCATAACGATTTGCCTCTCATGGAGCAAAGCATATCAAACTCATCTAATATCTACTCTGAAGTAATGTGTGGATCTCTTGGAGAAGAAGGATGAAATGAGTATAAGTGGTATGACCTTTCTTGGCCATATGAAAAAGAGCAAGAGAATCGGTTTCAAAGACGAATTCTATAGATACCGCTTCGAAGGGCCCAAGCTTCAGCAAATAGAGGTACCAGAACTGACTTTACAATATAAGCCCTTTAAGAAATTACAATGATGAACTTAAAGAGTACCTCCACACTCCGATGAACCACTGCTATGTATATGGGAACCATCAACATTCATTTTGAGCACTCCAAGGGGCGGTTTGAACCAAAAGGCATGAAAAATAGGAATATTACTTGTTCTCAAAAATGCATTCGTCGAACTATGAATCTCATCTACCTGACTAATAACTTTGGACCAAAGAGTGTGATCCAATAAATAGGAGCCTTTTACTACTTTATGTTTTATTTTCAATAAATAGGAAATATAAAATGGTGGAACTATGAAGAAAATATTGCATTTGTTAAAGTCTTAATGACTATGATTGAATTTATGATAATGAAGGCTTTCTTCAATGAAATATTACTGGAAAATCAAAGTGTAACACTTAAGATGGGCTGCCAAAAGACCAAAAATTTTCAGCATTATTCAAGAGAATATGAAAAATCATAAAGTGCTAGAAACAACATATGGGTAGGCGTAAAAGCTATTACGGTCTTACCAAGGCCGATGGCTTTATTCTTGTTGGTATACTTTGTGTATATCAATGCTAGAAGTGTAATTGCTACACTTAAGCCTTGTAACTACAAGAAATGGTAGGAACTCGTACCCCTAGTTCCTACAAATCGGCCTGTATCTTTGTATTTGAACCAAGCTTCCACCATTATAAACTCTAGCAAAAACTCTTGTAATTTTTCATTTGCATTTTAATTAAGTTTTCTTCTTTTATTTCTTTAGTTAAGCTCATCAATATGACGAGTGAATAATCCCCTTTACTGTCTTGGGATTATGGAAAGTAATTTAAGGATGAACTTTCCATAATCTCTTTCAAAGTCCAATCTAATCTTATTGCTTTTAAGAAAAACCAAGGCAACGACTTTTGTCCAAAGACAAAGGATGTTGCCAAACTTATAATATTATACAAGAGTTCTAAAACATGAGAATAATCTAAAGAATATGGAGGTTTAGATTTTTGTTTGAAATTGCATCGGGTGTTGGTACACCCTTAGCCATTGATGAACCTACCAAAACTATAAAAAATGATTCCACTATGCTCTTATTTTTGTGAACATTGATTTATCTCATAAAACTTACAACAATATGTTGGTTGAAAGGGAGGGGCACACATCTATGTTTAGTTTGTGTATGAAAAACAACCCCTTTTTTATAATTACTTGCAGACTTATTGGCCATTCAATACAACAATGCAAAAGCACTTCTCATAAAAATGTTGTTTTCTCATAAGATAGGAAGAAAGAGAAAAACAACCTAGCGAGGTTGTACATGTAATTTTTGTTGTTTATCTGACTATTCCTTAATTCATTCCCACCAAAAGAATTTATAAAGATGTACTGTAATTGTATACTGTATCAACCATATGCCGAAAAAATTCTATCCGAAATGTAGCTTGAACCCAACATGATAAGGATAAATTTGTTATGGTTTTGCATGTGCAAGGGTAACAATATCGGTTATACTTACAGATAGTAATGTCGAACCATGATAGGAAAAGGGTGCTGCAAAGGGAAATCAGAATAAAAATATGCTAGAAGTAGAAATGCGATAGTGCCACATTAGAATATGTATGACATGGCGCAAATGACACTGAATGGCAAAAAAATTATGATATGTCAACAAAATAACTTCGGGAGTCGAATTTAATAAATTATAATAATAGAAATAGATACTACAAAGTGTCAGACTGTTATTTTATGTAAATTATCACCATAGTTCCATGCACTATGCAACTGCTGAATCTTGAAAGAGAGAACTCTGACTCCGAAAAATGCACCTGTGTTGTGTGTCTGCGCGCACAACGTAGAACGATGATAGTGCAGACTTCAGAGAAGCAATTGCCTGTATGCAAAATTAAATCAGAAACTCTAAAATTTTACTGTAAAATAGTCTTAGATGCAATAATGACAGTATCAGAATTGGATACTTCTCAAATTTTCTAACAGAGCCCAAGAAAGAGGCTTGGACAACCCAAAGTCATTCCACTTCTAAATGTATGCAAGACAAGATAAAATAGAATAAAATGAGAAATAAACTAGCACTAATAAATAGAAGTTCTTTAAGACATTAAATAAAAACACTTATTAATAAGATAATTATAAACTGTAGTAGCTGATCTGAGGTTTTAGGTGAATCTATCTTTGGCTTAGACATTGTATTTGACCTCCCAGATGATAACACAGTGTGTAGGGCTGTAGGCTCCTGAGTTCAGAGCAGCCAGAGAAGAAATGATTTTAGAGAAAAGGCAGCCATATTATACATATAAGTTTTTGGTTTTCGTTGTGAAATTTGACGAACTCAAAAAGCTTTGTGACAATATGTAGGCAGCTGAGTTCAAGGCAGCCATAGAATAAGTGATTTTAAAGAAAACTGAGTCAAGTTGAAAATGACTGAGAAATGCAGAAAGAAGCACGAAAACCATGGAAGCCCCTAACAAATTAGTCAGTTACACACACCTGAAGCTATGTATATTAATAATTAAGTAAAGATATCCCTAGATTCTTACAAAATGTGTAAAAATATGACAGTAAATATAAAACGCATCATGTTAAAAATATATAAGAAACCCAATGAAGTAGAGAGTGGGAAAAATTCAAAGATAGAATTTCTTATAGGAGATAGATATAGACCATATTTTCTGCACTATTTTCTTGAAATCAAAAGTTGGTGAAAACAACAGTAAGTAAACTAATATCCCTATTAACAAGAAGTGGTTATGCTTTAATTAGAACAAAAGAAGCTCATCTAGTTAGCTCAAAAAACTCAACAGGTCATGCAAAGACAAGAAAAGCTTATTGAGAAAGCAATATAAGGAACAATGTCAAAGGACCACGACATTCTTCGTATTAATCAGTTATCATTATCAATTGAGGTATGTATCATATATAGAGTACTATGCAGTATTCTTCATATGAATCGGGTGCAATGATGAGTAATGTAATTTCCATTAATGTATTAATTTAGTCTCAAGCTGTTAAATTAAAGCCATAAGTTTGTGCCTCTTGCAGCAGTAGCCATCAATTCAAGTAAATCATGAAAAATGCAGGCAATTAAGCAGCATCTAGTGAATGAAAAATGGTTTATATCACAAGAAATTTAAGTCAACATAAATGAATTCAAATAAATTCGAACAAGTAAATCAACATGTAGAATCTCACTTTCAACAAATTGAAGCCAAACTTTCAACATAATCCTTGGCATGACACAATGTATGTCCACTAGATTTCTCTACTCTATTTTCTCTCAAATTATAGAGAATTACTTCATTTCCTCTAGAGCCTAGTAATATCAGTGTATGTCCATTCTCAGAAAGACATAATGGGAACAATTCATGATATATCTGAAGATTCTGACAACTGATTTTAAGGAATTGAGTCCAAGATTGTTCAACTCCAAATTCCGTCATCTGCCATACAGCAAAATGAGTTATCTTGAGCATGTGAGAAAAACAAAGGCGGTCCCTTAATACAGCAAGAGTTGGTTGAACAACTGGCCCCTCATCATCCTCACGAGGGGGCATTAAGTGCCTGTATGTCTCGGTACTAAGATCAAGGGAGATAATTATAAGTTGTTCAACAGTAAAATCTTTCTTACCATAACTAAAACTCAACTTATTTTGAATGGCTAACCAGTAAACAGTGCCACTCAAATACACACATTCATTAAAAATATTGCCATGATAAACAGCAACATGAGCAAAATCATGAAAACCTGGAATATTTCTCCAAACATTATCACGTACACTACAAACCTTCACCTCGTCGGAAGAAAAGGCCACCACCTTGTAAGTGTCAGTTGAATTATCATAACCAAATGTGAACCTAAGCCTGTCACTTATGGGCTTTCGGGGTCGGTGAAAATATCGTAATCTTTGAGATATTTTCCTAGTGGCTGGGTTCCAGACATGGAACCAGTAGTTTTGATGCTCAGTTGTGTGAGAAAGACCAAGCAAACATAGCAATCCATTGCATGAACCAACTATTCGGGTATAATTATTTAACTCTAGTCGTTTGTAACCGTTGTTGTAGACGGTGATCAATGAGGGGTTCTCTAGTAGATGATTCAGAGGAAAAGTTATGACACTGGAAGCTGAACCTTCGTAGTAGTAGGAGGTCAGTGCTATGTGTTTGTGCCTTGTGGAACGCTGAAGGTGCAATTTGACGAAAGTGGGATCGGAAGAGATGAGTGTATTCCATGACTTGCAGACACACCTTAGTCGGATAAGAGATTTAACTGGAGAATATGATAGGACTTCCACGATAACATCATCTGGGAGGATTACTCTCGAGATTCGAGTGATTTTGGAGTGCTGCGACATAGCTGCTGAGTTAAAACCTAGGGTTTTTGGTGGAACAAGGGTTTTCGGTCTCTCAGTGCCTACCTTTTATATCCGAAGCAGATTTTTTTTTTGGGGAATATCCTAGCGAAAAATATAGTTTTCTATGTTGAAAAAGGAAAAAAAAATGGAAATTACAAAAGAAAAAAATAAAGGATTCAAATGTTACCTTTGTCGATAAAAACAAGACTAAAGTGCACTTTTCCCCCTTAAGTTTTAAAAAGTTGTGATTTTGGCCTCCTATGTACAAAAACTACAATTTTGGCACCCTAAGATTTAACCCATTTGCATCTTTGGTCCTTTTGGCCAATTTTGACATGTCAATGTCTATGTGGCATGCCACATGTGTAATTATTTAATTAAAAAAATTAAAAAAAACCATATAATCATTTTTTAAATTAAATAAATGAAAAATTAAATTAAAAAAAAATAAAAAAATAAGGAAAAAAATAATTGTGTAATTAAAAATATTTAAAAAAAAAATAGAAAACTGGAAGGGGCCTGAGGTTCATTTTTGTTCTCAGATCCTTGTCAACATCATCATCTATGAACATCATCTTCATCTTTTTTGAAGAACATCATCCTTTATCTTAAACAAGATCATAATCATCAATTCATCATCATCAAACATTGTCAACTATCTTTTCTCTCTTCATTTAGATAATTTAATTTTTCATTTATTTAATTCATCATCATCAAACATTGTTAACAAGATCATAATTTTTCATAGGAGTAATTTTGCCTATATTTTTATTCATTCAATTATAATGTGTATAAAGATCTCAAAATTGCCTGTGTATAAATTCTTAAGGGGGGAGATGTTGTAACATCCCGATTTATTTTTAATTATTTTAATATGTGTTTATGTGTTTGTATGTGATTAATTGCCTCTGTGTATATTTTGGTTGAGACTAGTGGATTTCGGTGTTAGAAGGGTATTATAGTCATTTTAGACTCAGGGGTATTTTGGTCATTTTCTAAGCAAGGGTAAATTAGTAAATTCATGGTGAGGGTTATTTTTTTTAGTGTTTCAAGTGAGAACCATTATTTTACTAAGTTACTATTCGGTGGTGGCAATTAGTTTTGAACCGGTAATCATTCGGTAACTTTTAACCGTAAGTGGATAAAAACTTTAGGAGTTAGTTTATAACAGTATTGAGCCCATTAGATTTTTAAGAGTTAAGCCCATTAGTGTGGACACTATTTAAGCTCTAGTATTTGTAGAAAAATAGGGTTCACATTCATTTTATAAGATTTTGAGAAGAGGTAGAAAGAGAAAGAGCAAGAGGAAGAGAAGAGGGTTTGAAGAGAGAAGCTTGAGGAACCAAGAGGTGATGGAGATTCTACGAGCTTAATTGAAGCTTTTGCTAGGATTATTGCTTATTGAGGTAAGGGGGTTATTGATGAGTCAATAAATTAGTGTTTTTAATATGTTATTTAAGCTATTTTATTTATATTTGATTTAGTTTTATTTAAATATTATTTTCTTTTAGAACTATTTTACTTCAATTGCAAGTTATTATATTTCAGGAACAAATATTCAAAAGATTTAGTCTTGGAGCAAAAGAA